>UMGU01015231.1_pt1 | contig 83552 bp, 84 predicted proteins | sample 1965331 | NCBI WGS metagenome assembly UMGU01 (sample SAMEA4836078, study PRJEB28245) | human gut metagenome | biome: gut microbiome; material: fecal sample | place: Denmark | collected 2008
AAGGCCGCTGGAAAATCAGGAAGACCGGATCACAGAAACAGCCGGCAGAAAAAGAACCATTCCCCCAGAAAGCCTCTGCACACGCCGGAACCGCAGTTTACCCACTTGAACCCGGTGGCGGACTACCTGCCCATCAGCAGGATAGAAAACGGCGTCATCTACACGAAAGACCACCGGTATGTGAAGGTGGTGGAGGTGATCCCCATCAACTTCCTGCTCCGCAGCGCCAGGGAACAGAGGAGCATCATCTATTCCTTTGTTTCCTATTTAAAGATAAGCCCGGTAAAGCTCCAGATTAAGGTGCTGACCCGCCGCGCGGATATCGGGCGCCACATGGAGACGGTGCGCCGGGAGATGGCCCAGGAGACCAACGAACAGTGCCGGCTCATGCAGGAGGATTACCTGCAGTTCATCCAGCAGATCTGTTCCCGCGAGGCAGTCACGCGCCGGTTCTTCCTGGTCTTTGAATACGAACCCTGGAACAATGCAAGGCGCACGGACGAGGAAGGGGAAGCCATCGGCTCCCTGCAGTCCGCCGTCCACACCGCATCCAATTACCTTCGCCAGTGCGGGAATGAAGTGGTGCTGCCGGACAACGAGGACGAGTTCACCATAGACGTGCTCTATAACCTCCTGTGCCGGAATGAGAGCGTCGCAAAGCCCCTCCCCGTCCGGGCTAAAGAGGTGGTGGCGCAGTACCTGGCAAACGGGCGGGAGGCGGAGATCGGCCATATCCCTGCCGGGGAGTTCATCGCCCCCACAGGCATTGACTTCACCCACGGGCGGTACATCTGCATTGACGGGCTTTATTATGCCTACCTGCTGATCCCCTCGGACGGCTATAAGACCCACGTTCCGGCCGGCTGGCTCAGCCTGATGATCAACGCCGGGGACGGGATCGACCTGGACATGTTCCTCTCCCGCCAGCCCAAGGAGCGCATCATCCAGAAGGTGGGCCAGCAGCTCCGCATCAACCGCTCCCGGATCAAGGACGCCAGCGATACCAACACGGATTTTGACGATATCGACAGCGCCATCCGCAGCGGCTACTTCCTGAAGGAAGGGCTTGCCAACAACGAAGATTTTTATTTTATGAACCTGTTAATCACCATTACGGCCTCCAATGAAGAGGACCTGGAATGGAAGGTCAGCGAGATGAAGAAACTCCTGCTCTCCCAGGACATGCGGGTTTCCACCTGCCACTTCCGGGAAGAGCAGGCATTCCTGACCGCCCTGCCCCTGGTGTCCGTGGAAAAAGGGCTGTACGAGCGCAGCAAACGGAACCTCCTTACCGGGGGCGCCGCAAGCTGCTACCCCTTCACCAGCTATGAGATGTGCGATGACAACGGCATCCTGTTAGGCGTGAACAGATACAACAGCTCCTTAATTATTGTGGATATCTTTAATTCCGCCATATATAAAAACGCAAACATGGCAATCCTGGGCACTTCCGGTGCGGGCAAGACCTTCACCATGCAGCTCATGGCCCTGCGGATGCGGCGCAAAGGAATCCCCATTTTCATCATTGCCCCGTTAAAGGGGCATGAGTTCCACCGGGCCTGCGCTAACGTAGGCGGCGAGTTCATCCAGGTCTCCCCGGCAAGCCCCCACTGTATCAACGTGATGGAGATCCGGCAGGTAGACCGCACCGTGAACGAACTGCTGGACGGCCCCGGCATCCAGCTCTCGGAACTGGCGGAGAAGATCCAGCGGCTCCATATCTTTTTCAGCCTGCTGATCCCGGACATGAACCATGAGGAACGCCAGCTTTTGGACGAGGCCCTGATCCACACCTACAACAAAAAGGGCATCACCCATGACAACGCTTCCCTGGCAGACCCCCAAAACCCGGAACGATACCGGGAAATGCCGGTATTGGGCGACCTTTATGGAATACTGAAGAAATCGGCTGCTACCAAACGGCTGGCAAATATCCTGAACCGCCTGGTAAACGGCTCCGCCAGCACCTTCAACCAGCAGACCAACGTGTCCCTGGATAACAGATATACCGTGCTGGATATCTCTTCCCTGACCGGGGACCTGCTGACCGTGGGGATGTTCGTGGCACTGGATTTTGTCTGGGACCGGGCCAAGGAGGACCGTACCGAAGAAAAGACCATCTTTATAGATGAGTGCTGGCAGCTCCTATCCGGCGCCGGCGCCACAGGCACACGCCTTGCCGGGGATTTTGTACTGGAGATTTTCAAGACCATCCGGGGCTATGGCGGCTCCGCCGTCTGTGCCAGCCAGGACTTAAATGACTTCTTTAACCTGGATGAAGGGCGGTTCGGGAAGGGCATCATCAACAACTCCAAGACCAAGATCATCCTGAACCTGGAGGATGACGAGGCCATGCGCGTCCAGAGCGCCCTCCACCTCTCCGATGCAGAGGTCATGGAGGTCACCCACTTTGAACGGGGCAACGGCCTGATCAGCACCAACAACAATAACATCATGGTGGAGTTCAAGGCGAGCCCCCTGGAGAAAGACCTGATCACCACGGACCGGAGGGAGTTAAAGGATATCGTGGAACGGATGCGCCGGCAGAGTGAAGCCGGATAATGGAACGGATCACGCACCGTATACGCATAGATTACGCAATCCCTTTTCCCATGCGTCCGTTATACGCACAGATTACGCATTTACAGAAAGGAAGGTGGCGCCAGTGAAGACCAGGGCAGACCTGTATGGCGGGGAAGCCACGGAACTGCTCCGGATCATATCCATGTATCCGGGGCTGACAGAAAAACAATTATGCCGGTTCTACCCTGGCCGGGAGGATGTCACCAGAAACCTGCTCTCCCACCTGGCCAGGCAGGGGCGCACCCGGCAGGCAGACACCGGTGGATATTTTCCATACGGAAACCAAAAGGCGGAAACTGATCCCGGCATGGTGCGGGCGGCATGGGTACTGCTTGATTTTATTGACAGGGCGGACTATCACTCGTGCAGTGAGTTCCCCATAAAGATTGCTTTTTTCTCCGGTGGCGAACTGTATGAGATCGTCCATGCCGCTGCCGGGCAGGAGGCCCTTGTCACCCACGCCCTGCGCCAGAGCCGTGACAGCGGCAGCCGCCGTATCGTACTGGTGGATGAGCCTGGGCAGATCCCCCTGCTGGAATTTCCGGGGATAACCGGATTCTGTACCGTGGATGGAAGCGGAAATGTAAGCTACTACAAAAAATCAACTTAAAACAATCCATGCCCTGACCGCTATGATGCAGGGCAGCTATATTACAACATCCAAAGGAGGGATGTAATTGGACCGAAAGATTATCTCACGCCGGATCGCAGATATCCAGAACAGCCTGTCACGGCTGAACAACAACATCTGCGCCATGGATTCCCTGGATATCCAGAGGTATCCCGAAAACTATGAAACCATGTCAACCGAAGCCGCTTTAAGAGCGGAAGGGATCGCCTGCCAGCTCAGGAGCCTCCTTTATGCCTCCACTTCCGTCCCAAAGGCTGAGTATCTTGTAAAAGCAGGGGAAGTGCATGGCATTGAGGTCAGCTTTGAGGACGGCATCCTGGAAGTGTCAATGCCCCGGCTGCTTCCCAAAAAGAAAAGCCGCCAGAGCAGCCTGTTCCTGATTGACCCTCTCCACGCCGTCCTGGGGCAGTACATAGAGGAACACCCCCTGCCCCGGTTCCGGGAATGTGTGGTCTGCATCTCCCATGTATATGACCATGAACTGCCGGACTGGTGCCTGCTGGACTATGACAACCTGCAGCAGAAACAGATCCTGGACACCATCGCCCTGTATGTGATGGCGGATGACAGCGGGCTTTTATGTGACGCCTACAATACCACGGAGCTTGGGGATAAGGACGGCACCCGTATCTATATCATGGAGAAAAGCCGCTTTGCAGGATGGCTCTCCGGGCGGGAAAAGGAGCTGAAATCCATATCGGATTTTTGACGGTTTTTCTCATTTTTTCACCTATATGCCGGGAATCCGGGAAAGGACGCAGAAAACAGTATTTCCCGGATGTCCTCCCGGACGGAATTTACCGAAGTTTTCAGCCACCCCGGTACAGAACCGGGGAAATGCCGGCCCGGTGCCGGCCATAAGGAGGTGGTTTTTTGGATGTCAAAAGCAGATTCCCCCGGACGGACACGGTCAGTTTCCATCTGCTCGAACTGACTGCCATATGCGGCGAACTCCCCGCTGACCTGCTCCCACGCATCCCCGGCAGTACCAGCTATAAAGAGTCCGTCATAACTTCCCTGAAAAAAGACGGTCTCCTGCGGACCTACTACCGGGATAAGCTGCGGGGGTATCGTCTGGGACGGAGGGCAAGGGCTTTCCTGATGGAAGAAAACCCGGAACGGTTTTCATTCTTTCTTACGGGGAACGGGGAAACGAGCAGGTTAAAGAGCGAGTTCCCCCGCCGCCTGCGTCTGCACCGTGTAGCTGAGATTTTTGTCTCCATGCAGAATGCAGGCATCCGGATCTTCCGGGATGAAAAGCCGGAGATCTTTTCTGCCGGAGGCTCTCCGGTCCCCATGCTGGACTGTCCGGCCTATTACAGTTCCCGTGAGATTAAAGAAACCGGCATTGACGCCGTAAAGATCCGGGGCTCCCGCATGGCCGGCGCACTCCTTACATCATCCGGAATCTTTGTTATCTATAACGGAGACTCCTATACCATGAAATGGGACTACCGGGCGGAGATAAAGGTGCAGGTATTTTTAAAACTGCTGCTGTGCTGCGAAAGGCTTCCCGGCCAGTATGCCCGGACCGAAGTTTCCGGGCTGCTCCTTGGAAACGGCCTGGAGCATTTTTACCAGATCCTTTCCGCCGCTGACACGGCTTCCCGCTGTTTCTTCCTTTTGGACGGGAACTATGAACATTTTTATTACCTGACCAATGACCATTACGGGGATATGCTGCTGAAGCTCCTGTGCCGCCCGGAAAAAATAACGGAACTTGACCGCATGCTGATGCAGGGGCTTTCCCCAAAGGACGCAGGGCTTCCCATAGAACATGACGCCCTGGACGGGAACGGCAGCCCGGTGCTGTTCGGCTATTTCCTGGACATCCCCCGCATCAACCGTTTCCACACGGCGCTCCAGCTGCAGGAACGGATGGGAACCCTGGTCTGTTTTGATTTCCAAAAAGAGGTTCTCCACCGTTTCTGTGGTGACCAGGTGGAGTTTTCCACCATCAGCTTTGAAAAATTTGAAAGGAGGTTTTTCCCATAGACAAGAAAAAATTACTGAAAGGGCTGGTGACTGCCCCAATCGCCATCCTTGCCGTCCTGTATGCGGGCGGCTACCTGGGGCAGTTCATCGGCAACTATGCCCTCTGGAAACAGGGGGGCGGCTATCCGGGGGATGGCACTTCCCCCCTGCCCGCATCCCCCGGCCTGTCCGCCTGCCTCCGTGCGGCGGTTCATCCGCCATACGGGATCTACGGGATATTTATCTGTATCGGGCTGCTGGCCGTACTGCTCCTTTTCGTCATGCGGATCGGGTACAGCGATACCGGGGAATATGACGAGGACCGGAATTTCACCTACTCTGCCAAAGGAACCTACGGCACCTCCGGCTGGATGAGCCGGAAGGAGATGGCCGGCGTCCTGGAACTGGTGGCTGACCTGCGCCGGTATCAGGGGATCGTCCTGGGGATGCTTGACAGGAAGGCGGTCTGCGTGCCGGAGAAAACCCGGCTTAACAGCAACCTGGCAGTCTACGGCGCCAGCGGCTCCATGAAGACACGCTCCTTCTGCATGAACCGGATTTTACAGGGAGTATCCCGCGGGGAATCCCTGGTCATCTGCGACCCGAAATCGGAACTGTACGAAAAAGCCAGCGAATACCTGCGTGACAAGGGCTATACGGTCCGTGTGTTTAATTTGGTCAATCCGGAAAACTCGGATTCCTGGAACTGCCTCAGTGAAGTGGAGGGGCAGGAACTGATGGCGCAGCTTTTCGTGGACGTCATCATTAAAAATACCACGGGCGGCGGCAAAGGGGACCATTTCTGGGATTCCGCAGAAATGAACCTGTTAAAAGCGCTGGTGCTGTATGTGGATAAGGGCTATCCCCCGGAGAACCGGAACATGGGGCAGGTGTACCAGCTCATTACCTTAAACTCGGAAACCGCCCTGAACAGCCTGTTTGAAGTGCTGCCCATCAACCATCCGGCAAAGGCGCCTTACAGCCTTTTTAAGCAGGCATCCGATTCCGTGCGGAGCGGCGTCATCATCGGCCTGGGGAGCCGCCTGCAGGTGTTCCAGTCGGAGCTGATCAAGAAGATCACCGCGCGGGATGAGATCGACCTGGAATTACTGGGCCAGAAGCCCTGCGCCTATTTCCTCGTGACCAGCGACCAGGACAGCACCTTTGACTTCCTGGCATCCCTGTTTTTGTCCTTTGTGTTCATCAAGTTAGTACGTTATGCGGACAAGAACTGTGAGGGCGGCCGGCTCCCCATGCCCGTCCATGTCCTGGGGGAGGAGCTGACCGCCTGCGGCACCATCCCGGACCTTTCCCGGCGCCTGAGCGTGATCCGCTCCCGGAACATCTCCATGTCCTGCGTGTTCCAGAACCTTGCCGGGCTTCAGAACCGGTATCCTTTAAATCTCTGGCAGGAGATCCTGGGGAATTGTGACGTCCAGCTCTTCTTAGGGTGTACCGATCCCCTGACGGCGGAGTTTGTCTCCTCCCGCACCGGGCTTGCCAGCGTGGCGGTCTCCAGCAAGTCCAAACAGTTAGGCACCTGGCGGATCTCCAACTACACGCCGGAATACCGGGAGACCAGCGGCGTGGGGAAGCGCCCCGTGCTGACGCCGGACGAAGTGCTGCGCCTGCCCATTGACGAGGCGCTGGTCATCATCCGGGGAAAGAAAACCTTAAAGGTGGACAAGATGGATTATTCCAAACACCCGGAATACCCCCTGCTGCGCTCCTGCAAGGCATCCGCACACATCCCGGAGTGGAGGCGCCTGGAAATGGAAGCCGCTGCCACACCGCAACCAGCGAAGCCGGCTCCGCAAAAGCAGACGCCAAAACAGACAGCGAAAACAGCATCTAAACCTGCCCCAAAAGCAGGGACAAAGCCTGCGGTAAAAGGCACGGTGAAGGCACCGGCACCTGGCGCACAGCAGAAAGAGCCATCCCCTCCGGCATCCGGGCCGGGAAAGGCTGCCCCTGCCGTATCTTCCGGCACACCTGCCAGGATCGTATCCACGGACAAGGATTCCATCATGTCCTGAAATGCAACTGCTATGGAACGGCCCGTTCTGGGGCTGTGAAATAGAACAACAACACTATGGAGGTAAACACATGGCAAGAAAAAAAGAACTTATGGAACTGGAAAACCCTTCTATGGAAGGAAACAACCCTTTGGACGGAGCGGGCACAGAGGCCGAGGCCTTCCCCGGAGCGGGCACACCGCCTGAAGCGGACGAGGACGGCATGGACTTAAATGAGCTGCTTGGCAGCATGGACCAGGAACCGGCTGCCGCACCGGATCTGACAGAGGGCGAACTCCCGGAGCTTACAGAGGAAGAGATCTTCGGGGAGGAGCCGGAAGGTTCCGAGGGAACCAGCACTGCGCATGACGCTGATGGTGAAAACAATGCTTCCGGGGAAGCACAGCCGGAACTGGCAGCTTCACTGGAAACGGGCAGCACCTCTGCAAAAACCAGACGCACCACCCGCAGAAAGAAAGTGGAACCCTCCGCAGAAACGGACGGGGATGCACAGAAAGCAGAAACGGAAACGCCGGAGGGCATGGAAGCCGCAACTGACAGCGTGCCCGATCCCCTGGCGGCCAATGCTGATACCGATAAGAGCACGCTGGCCGATGATACCACAGAGAAAGCGGAAGAAACCATTCCCCAGGAAGAAACAGAACCCACTGGAGCCGGGCCGGAAGATACGCCTTTCCCCTCCGCTGAAGGCACAGCCGGAACTGCGGTTCCCCCTGCGGCATCCCCCTCCCGCCGTACCGCCGCCAGAGGCAGGAAAGAGGAGGCCCCGGTACTGACACTGGAGGTGCGCGGGGAAGTGGAAACGGAAGAATCCCGTGGGGACGCCATCTGGCATGAGATCCACAATGCCTACCGTACCAGGCGTATCCTTACCGGGCAGCTTGGCGGGATCGAGCAGACGGACAACGGCAAGACCATCACCATCGTAGACTATAAGGGCTTCCGGATCGTGATCCCCTTAAAGGAGATGATGATCAATGTAGGCCGCAGCCCTTCCGGGCAGGAATATGCGGAGCTGATGCTGCGGCAGAACAAGATCCTCGGCAACATGCTGGGGGCGGAGATCGACTTTATCGTAAAGGGCATTGATTCCAAAACCCGCAGCGTGGTCGCCAGCCGGAAGGAAGCCATGCTCAGGAAACGGCAGACCTTCTACCTGGATACGGATGCGGCAGGCATGTACCGCATTTACGAGGGGCGTATTGTCCAGGCCCGTGTGATCGCTGTGGCTGAGAAGGTCATTCGGGTAGAGGTTTTCGGAGTGGAGTGCTCCATCATGGCCCGCGACCTGGCCTGGGAGTGGATCGGGGATGCCCATGAGCGTTTTTCCGTGGGAGACCAGGTGCTTGTGCGCATCCTGAACGTGCGCCGTGACAGCCTGGAGGATATGGGCATTAAGGCTGACATCAAGAGCGTGTCCCAGAACACCAACCATGACAACCTGAAAAAATGCCGCATCCAGAGCAAGTATGCCGGCAAGGTCACAGACGTACATAAAGGCGTGGTCTATATCCGGCTGTCCAACGGCGTGAACGCTGTAGCCCACTCCTGCTACGATTACCGGACTCCCGGCAAGAAGGATGATGTGAGCTTTGCCGTCACCCGGATTGATGAAGAACGGGGCGTGGCTGTGGGAATCATTACCCGGATTATCCGGCAGAATCTGTGATATTTCCATAAATAAGGCACACAGCAAGTGGAGCTGCAACTTTGAATGTTGCAGCTCCATATCCTACGGATTTTCTATTGTCAATGTAATTATATACACATAAAATATCTGTTCTAATGCACCTCCTTTGCACTTTCAGCCATCTTGATAATTTCTGAATCCTGGATTTCAGAAGGCTTGTATTCCAGTACATAACTAATTTCAGGAGAATATGTCCAGCAAAGATACGCCATTTCCCCTTTCTTATAAAGTGCTGCCGGCCATTCCTGGATCTTCATTTCCTCACAACTGTCCATGAATTCAACCGGAAATAAAACACCAAAAGCAACCGTATTCAGTCCTGTAATTTCAGAAGCATCCTGTTCATAATAATCAGTTTTCAATATGTGGTAATAAACGTTACTCTCATTATCTTCATTCCCATGTGTAAGTGTGGCAGCAAGTGTGGTTTCTGACTGTTTTTCATATTGATCACCTAATGCTTCTTCTATTTTTAAAATATCTTCTTCCAGTGTACTTTTTCTATTTGAGTTCCTGTATATCATAACCCCTGCTAATGATACAAAAATCACGATTAAGCAGGCCAAAGTCCCTATTATCCTTCTCTTCCTCATAAATACATCCTCCTTGCTTAGTTATGTTTATCGTAGCAATTATACGACATAAATTATTAAAAAACAACGATTTATCAAAGTATAATTTACGAAACACACAAGTAAAGGAGCAGATAGAATGAAAACTGTTCTTTCTACTATAACAGCATATCGGGAAGAGAGGGGCTGGACAGAATACCAGCTTGCAGAGCGTTCTGGTTTACCACAGACTACGATATCCTCCTGGTACTGTAAAAATACTGTGCCCACAATACCTTCTCTGGAAAAAATCTGTACTGCATTTGGTATTACACTTTCCCAACTGTTTTCCCATGGTGGGGAGCCTGTTCTACTGACAGATACCCAACAGAAGCTGCTGAAACGCTGGGCGGGATTGGACAGCGAACAACAGGCACTTATTTTTTCCCTGATTGATCATATGAAATAGCAGGGCATTCCTCTTTGATTGTAATAATCGTTAAAGTTATACGACTTAAATGATTAAATTCTAACGATTTATCAAAGTATAATCTACGAAGAAGAAAAGCAAAGGGGTGAATCTATTTGGAAGATATTCTTGCAACGATAACTGCATACAGACAGAAAAGGGGCTGGACAGAATATCAGCTTGCGGAGCGTTCCGGCCTTCCCCAATCCACAATCTCCTCCTGGTATCGAAAAAATATGGTTCCAACCATTCCTTCTTTAAAGAAAATCTGCCTGGCCTTTGGAATTACGCTCTCTCAATTATTATCAGAAGGTGATACCCCGGTTTCCCTGACAGAAGATCAAAAAGAACTGCTGGAGCGTTGGGCAAGGCTAAACAAAGACCAGAAGGAGGTCATCTTTGCTTTAATTGATAAAATGCAGATATAAAAAGTGACCATTTATCTGTTATACACTGATTACCTTCCTTTATATAACTTTCGTTACAGGCGTTCAGCGATAAATTTATGAAACTTTGCTGACAGTCAGATTCCATATCTGAAAAATCAGTAAGGTTTTTTGTCATACTATTGATGTAATATACGGTCATTACCGTCCCCAAATTTTTTCTCATCTTCAAATTGGCACACTATCGGCACAACATTGGCACAGTTCTGCTCTTTCCCCGTAAAGGCATCCATGCTATACTTGGTACAGTCAAAAATATGTAAAGCAGCCGTTTTCCATTCCGGAAGACGGCTGTTTTCGTCAGAAAGGCGGTGGTTTTACTTTGTCCCAAACTATTTCCAAAGCAGCCGGCAGGGCGTCTCCCCAGAAAGGCAGGCCCGGCAGGAACCCGGCGGCCATACTGAAAAGCGAGAATGGTGATGTCAACTATTTCAGTACGGTGGTGTTCATCTTCATAGCGGTGCTCCTGCTGGCATTCATCCTGGACCTGTTCAGCATCATCTCCACCAAACAGGAACTGGACCACTGTGCAGACCAGATGGTGAAGCAGATCCAGCTTTCCGGAGGCGTCAATGGAGAGACAGAACAGCTTTTTAACTTCCTCTGCTCTCAGATTGAAGGGGCTGAAAACATTTCCTACTCTATTGATGCCTCCTACAAGTCGCCCACCCCGTCCGGCATGAGCCGGGCCATCCAGCTGGGGACACCCTTCTACATCACCATCACGGGCAGGGCAAAGCTGGGCGGCTTCTGGAACTTCAACCTGGTGAACATCACCGTTGTCTCCAGGGGCGCCGGCGTCAGCGAGCATTACTGGAAGTGAGGTGGCGCATGAAAAAACCGTACCAACGCATGAAAGTCAGCACAGGAAGAAATCCCCTCCGGAATGACCGTGGGGATATTTCTATCTTTACCTGTTTTTTTGTGGTGGGGATCGTGATGCTGGTCGCCTTCCTGCTGCTGTATGCTTCCATCCATATTACCTGCATCAACATCCGCAATGGCGCAAAAATGGAGCTGAACAATCTAAGCGCCAGCATCTATGCGGACACCTACCGCTCCCAGAGGGAGACCAACTTCAGCGAATACTTAAATACCCTCTACTCCAGCGGGGACTATACCGCCATGCTGGAGGACATGGTGACAGACGGGCTCGCCAGCAAGATCCCCCTTTCCACGGATGACTACCAGGTAAGGGACATCAGCCTTGCATTCCATGTGACAGGCGACCGGGTAGAGTATGTGTTCACCTGCAATGTCGAGTTCTATGTCTACATGTTCGGCCACTCCTACCCCGCCATCACCCGGCCCGTGGAGCTGACCGGTTACCACAACACCAAATTTTAGTCTGCCAAATAACAGGCAGCAGCCAACTATGAAAGGAGCTTATCTCTTATGAAGAAACTGTTTGTATCTAAAAAATTTATCCTCACCACTCTTCTCACGGCCCTTGCCGGATTCTTGACCTTTCGCTTTATCGGATACTATCGGGGAAAAAATGGAAATTTTTGAAATTTATGTTGGGAAAGGCTCCGTTTACTCGTAAGTTTTTTATATAAAGCCAAAAAGGAGATGACTGCTATATGAAAAAATTTTTAAAGTCCAAAGGGTTCCTCGTGACCGTCCTTTCTGTTTCCTGCATCGCCATCCTCGCCGCCTGCTGGCTTGTGGGGCGGGATACAAAGACCGCCTTTCTGCCGGATGGGCAGCCCCCGGATGCTGTTCAGGAGGACTGGAAGGATACCCCGGATGCCACGGAAGGCTCCTGGGAGCATGCAGACAGCAACATCCGGAATCAGGACAATGCAGAGGACAAGCTGGAAGATTACCCAAAGGTGGCAGAGGAATCGGAGCAGGAGGTTGTAGCTGACTTCATTCCCACGGAAACAAAGGATGAAACGCCGCCTCCTCCCCCGGAAGGCAAGACTGTCATCACAGACCCCGGCGAGGACCATCCCGTGAACCCGGCTCCGGAAACAGCCCCTTCTTCCACAGATACAGGAAAGGACAGTACGCCTCCTGCCGGCACCACCAATGAAAACGGAGCTGTATACGATCCCGTTTTTGGATGGGTTGTTCCCGGACAGGTCAACCAGGCCACTGTGGACAGCAGCGGAGATCCTAACAAGATGGTCGGGAACATGGGAAACTGACAGCCCATCCGGAATCTATCCCCGCATGATACTTACAGGGATTGCCTGAACAGGTTCCCAGCCAGATACCGGCAGCTGCATATACAACTGAATACTGAAACCGGAAAACCGCCTCAGAAATGGCGGTTTTCTTTTTATAGAAAAAGATTGGAGTGTGATATTGTTTGAAACGCTTTTATGCCCTCCTCTGCACCGCCGCTCTCCTGTTCTGCCTGTGCCCTGCACAGGTTTTCGCTTCCGGGCAGGGCAACATTGACGGCGGCGGGGGAAACATGAACCAGGGCACCTCCACCAACTTCTGGTCTCCCGGCAACGACGGCGTCCGGGTGACGGTGGTGGATGCCCAGTCCGGCTCCGCCGTGAGCACGCCGATGGATTTCTCCAACCGAAGCCAGGCATCCACGATGCTCCATTTCGGCAAGGTGAACAAGATCCAGTACCGGGACGGGGCTTCGCTCTCCCTGCAGTCCGGCGTCCCTTACAACTGCCTGCAGCCGGCCTATTCCATGCCGGCCATCATCAACAGCAACAGCCGTCCCGCTTCCATCGAAGCCATCAAACGCTATTTCTGTTCGGAATACGCCTGCATGATGGTAGCCGATGCCACAGGGGTAAATTACGAGAGCATGCTGTCCGGGCAGTACAAGATCCTGCTGGAGCCCATTGCCTATGTGACCTTCAATGGGACAAAATACGTTTTTACCGCAACAGAAGCCGCCCTCTACGACCAGCTCTCCGGAGGGTCCCTGCGGAGTAAGCTGCCCTCGGTGGCTTTCCAGAACCTTCCCCTTTCCCTGTTCCTGGAGTACAGCGACCTGGGCTTTCCCGCCTGGACCGGCGGCAGGCGCGGGATACAGTCCAACGGGGATATCATCAGCGCCCTGGGAATCGGCATTGTCTGGTTTGAAGAGACCGAAGAACCGGGAGGGGAGATTGAGGCACCGGATGTGGAATACCGGGTGGATACGGATGTGATCACTGCCATCCGGCTACGGACAGGCGGACGCCTTACCCCGGACAACCCGGCAACGGTCACGTTCCATATCATGGGCAGAAGCTACACCGTCCGGAACATTGTCATACCGGCCAATGACTCCCAACTGGTGTGGGTAAAATGGCATACGCCCGAAACGCCCCAGACCATCACGATCACGATGTCATTGAGCAGGGGTTTCACCGCCCAGGATACCTTTGTGGCGAAGATCGTGGACCTAAACGAAAAGATACCGCCCGATCCCCTGGCAACGGACGTGAACCCCGGCTATTCCGTTCCCGCACTCCCCTCCAATCCCCAAAAGCTCAGTGCGAACTGGGGCGTGTGGAGCTGTTACTGGGTCCCGGACTGGCAATGGTGCAGCCACGGGGAAGATGACGGCCACTGGGTAGACCGGGGAGACTGGGAGTATGACTATACCGGCTATTCGGCCTCCATCAGCGGGACTATGACCCTGATGCCGGATGATATCGTCCCCACCGCCAACGGAAAGGACATGAAGAGCGGCTACGGCGTGAAAACGGAAGTGCGGGCCGTGTTATCCACAAACTCGCCGGACGGGCACCACAGCAACCCGCAGACTGCTTTTTCCGTATTCCCGGAATTCCAGTACAGGACTTACCTGCGGCTTTTGCAGCGCGTCTCCAGCGGGCGCAGCGCAAGGTTCACCTTCCAGCCCAATGAGTTCTCCACCTACGGGCGCACCGTGCATTTCACGCCTGTATGGTTCCCGGACAGCACCAGCTATGTAGTGTATACCCAGGTATGGGACGCATGGACGCCGGACGGGATGCTCTCGGTCAACCTGGATGACTACATCACCATCCACCAGAGCGTGTTTGATGACTGGTATACCAACCGTGAATAGCAGCCACATTTTCCTTTATGAACTGCTGGCCGTTGCGTGCATCGCTGGATTTGCCGCATATGACCTGAAAAAGAGGCGGGTGCCCGGCCGGGCGCTCCTCCTCTTCCTCCCCTTTGCGCTCGCGGCGCCCCTGGTACGTGCAGGGCTTTTCGGAACTGCCCTCCTGCCGCTTTTATTCCTTTTCTCTTTTACCGGGGCAGCAGCCGGCTTCCTGGTCCTGCTGGCTGCCGCACTGGTGTCAGAAGAAGGCGCCGGGATCGGGGGCGGGGATATCAAGCTGGCCGGGGTTATGGGCCTTATCTACGGCCCCTCCCGTATGCTGGCCGTCCTGCTCATCGCCTCCGGCCTTGCGGCCTGTGTTTCCCTGGCAGCAGGGCGGAAAAAGGGGATGCTTTCCCTTCCCTTTGTGCCGTTCCTGCTGGCCGGGAGCCTGGCCGTTACCATAACTGCAATCCTATAACCGCATCTGCCTTCCCTGACAGACAGATGCCACACTTTATATGACAGGAGTGAAAACAACCATGAAACTGAATAACCGCTTTATCTTCGGCCTGCTCAGCATCCTGCTGGCAGCCGTTATCGCCTTTATCGCCCTGCCCACCATTGCGAAGCAGACCAACGGCAAGACAGAGATCGTCCGGGTCACAAAACCCGTGCTGAAAGGGGAACAGCTCTCGGCAGACAATACAGAGACCGTGGAGGTTGGAAGCTACAACCTTCCCCCTAATATCGCCCACTCCCTTGAGGATGTGAAAGGCCTCTATGCCACGGCAGACTTATCCCAGGGGGATTATATCCTGACCTCCAAGACCAGCGCCGTCCCGGTATCCTCGGACGTGGCCTTAAACAGCATCCCCTCCGGGAAGGTGGCTATCTCCCTGACTGTGAAAACGCTGGCTTCCGGCCTGTCCGACAAGCTGCAGCCGAATGACATCATCCGGGTATACCATTTCCTGGACGCGGCGGAGGAAGTCCCGGAACTGCGTTTCGTCCGGGTTCTTTCCGTCACGGATGCCAAGGGCGTCAACGTGGACAACACAAAGGAGCCGGTGGAGGATGAAGAAAAACAGCAGTCTGCCACCATCACGGTACTTGCCAGCCCGGAACAGGCACGGGTCATCACCTCCCTGGAAAATGACGGGGTAGCCCATGTAGCCCTGATCTCCAGGGGCAATGAAAAGCTGGCGGAGGAACTCCTGGCAGAGCAGGACGCGATCCTGCAGGAGATCTACTTCCCGGAGCCTTCCGATGAAGAAACCGAAGAAACGGACGGAGAAGGGGAAACAGAAGATCCGGAAACAGACGCTGCAGGGGAAACCGGGGAAGACTCCGCCTCTGCGGAAGAAAAAGAATCCGGAACCAGTGGGGAAAGCTCCCCTGATAAGGAAGGAAACAAGGAAGAAAACAAGACCTGACCGCAGGCAGAAAGGAGGAATGGTTTCCATGTCCAAAACAATCACGGTCTGGGGCAGCCCCGGCAGCGGCAAATCCATGTTCTGCTGCATCCTTGCCAAGGCGCTGACCCGTGACAAACGAAAGGCCATTATTATCAGCGGGGAGCCCGGCATCCCCATGCTCCCGGTATGGCTCCCGGAGCAGATCACCACCACAGCCGTCTCCATCGGCCAGGTCCTGACCAGCGTGGAGATCGACACATCCCAGGTGGCCAGCCATGTGACGGTTCTGAAGAATTACCCCTATATCGGCCTTATGGGATACTGCGCCGGGGAGAACCCGTTAAGCTATCCGGAGACGGACTACCAGATGGTCCTGCAGCTCATATCCTCGGCAAAGAAACTGGTGGATTACGTCATCCTGGACTGCGGCTCCGCCATGACCAACGTATTCACGCCTGCCGCCATTGAATCCGGAGACCTGGTGCTCCGCATCGTGACGCCGGACTTAAAGGGCATCAATTACCTGAAAGCCCACCAGCCCCTGCTGGTAGATGGGCGGTTCCACTACCATGAGCACATGACCTTTGCGGGCATGGCCCGCCCCTTCCACGCCTTTGACGAGATGGGATACATCATCGGCGGCTTTGACGGCCTCCTGCCATACGGGAAGGAGATCGACCGCTGCGCCACTGAAGGGGGCATGTTCCAGGCCATCAAATACTGCAACTCCAAATATACGGCCTCCTTAAATAAGGTCCTGGACGCCCTGGAACAGATGGAGCTTGCCGAGCAGCAGGAAGAGGATGCCTATGAAATGGAATATGGAGACGGGGCATACGCAGAGGATGAGTATGGACAGGAACCGGACGGGGAAGACGAATACGGGGAGGACGAATACGATGAATAACTTAAATGATATTTTCTTTGCCCCCACGGAGAACGGCGACCTGACCTATGAGCAGGTGCTGGAGGATGTGCAGCGCTATTTTTCCGAAAACCACGCTTCCACCATAGCCGGCGCCGGGGAAAATGATTCGCAACGTGCCGTCACCGTGTTAAAGGAGCTGATGGTGCAGTACCTGGTGAAACGCAAGTACGCCATCAAAGGGCTTACCACCGAGCAGCTGTGCGCCAGGCTTTATGAGGACATGGCCGGCTACTCCTTCTTAAAGAAATGGATCTACCAGCCGGGTGTGGAGGAGGTGAACATCAACGCCTACAACGATATCGAGGTCATTATGAACAGCGGGCGCAGCATCAAGATCCCGGACCGGTTTTCCTCCCCACAGCATGCCATTGACGTGGTGCGGCGGATGCTGAACGCCTGCGGCATGGTCATTGACGACACCATGCCCTCGGTCATCGGCTTCCTGGACAAGAACATCCGTATCTCCGTGGATAAGACGCCCATCGTGGATTCGGAAGTGGGCATCAATGCCTCCATCCGTATCGTCAACCAGAATACGGTGTCCGAGGAAAAGCTCCTGGATTCCGGGAGCGCCACGCCGGAGATGCTCCACTTCCTGACTGCCTGCATCCGCTACGGGGTTTCCGTGTGCATTGCCGGCTCCACCGGTTCCGGGAAGACCACCATCATGGCATGGCTCTTATCCAACGTGCCCAACAACCGCCGCCTTATCACCATAGAGGAAGGCAGCCGGGAGTTTGACCTGGTGAAACGGGACGAAGACGGGAACATTTTAAATTCCGTGGTCCACCTGCTCACAAGGCCCCACGAAAACCCGTCCATGAACATCAACCAGGACTTCCTTCTGGAGCGTGTGCTACGGAAACACCCGGACGTGATCGGCGTGGGCGAGATGCGGTCGGCGGCAGAGAGCCTGTCGGCGGCGGAAAGCTCCCGTACCGGCCATACGGTCTGCACCACCATCCACTCCAACTCCTGCGAGAGTACCTACCGGCGTATGATGACCCTTGCCAAGCGGAAGTACAGCATGGACGATTCCATCCTGATGCAGATCATGGTGGAGGCCTACCCCGTGGTGGTGTTCACCAAGCAGCTGGAGGACCGCTCCCGGAAGATCATGGAGATCATCGAGGGGGAGGATTACCTGGACGGGAAGCTGATGTACCGTTCCCTTTATAAATACGAGGTGGTGGACAACGTGACCGATGAACACGGGGCCGCCCATGTGGTAGGCCGCCACCGCAAGATGGGGGCCATGTCCGGGACACTGAAAAAACGGCTGCTGGACAACGGCATCTCCCACAAGGAGCTGCAGGAATTTTTAGACAGCGCCCCTCCCCGTAAAGGGGCTTTGGCGAAACAGCCGCCAGGAAAGGAGGTGTAAGCATTGCACTGGATCTATCTTATCTGTTTTACCCTGCTGAGTGCCGGTCTTCTGGCCCTTTTCCAGGTGCGTCCGCGGGATTTTACGGACGTTATCTTCAACACAGGGAGAAAGACCGCCACCCTGTCGGACGAGCTGAACGTGCTCATGGGCACACCGGCCAGAGGATTTTTCAACCAGGGTTATGAGATCAAACAGATCTTAAAGGACACCGGGCGGGCTGACCGCTATGAGGCAGTCACCCGGCTGACCCTGATCCTTTTTGCGGTAGGGGCGGTGCTGGCGCTGCTGATCGGCAACGTGTACCTGGTCCCCATTTTAGGCCTGGGCTTTTCCCTGGTGCCCGTATGGTATCTGCGCAGCACGGCGGCCAGCTATAAGAAACATCTGAACGAGGAGCTGGAGACCGCCATCTCCATCATCACCACGTCCTACCTGCGGACGGAGGACCTGCTGCGCTCCGTAAGGGAAAACCTTCCTTACATCAATGAACCAATAAAAGCCAACTTCGAGGCATTTGTATATGAGAGCGAGCTGATCAACGCCAACATGACCAGCGCTATCAACTCCCTGAAGATGAAGATACCCAACCGGGTATTCCACGAATGGGCCAATATCCTGATCCAGTGCCAGTCGGACCGTTCCATGAAGAATACGCTGCCCACCATTGTGCAGAAATTCTCCGATGTCCGTGTGGTGCAGTCGGAGCTGGAAGCCATGATGCAGGGCCCCCGGCGTGAAGCCATTACCATGATGTTCCTGGTGATCGCCAATGTGCCCCTGCTGTATTTTCTGAACAAAGACTGGTTCCATACCCTGATCTACACCACGCCGGGAAAGATTGCCCTGGCCATCTGTGCGGGCATCATCCTGTTTGCCTTCACGCAGATCATGAAGCTGAGCAAACCCATTGAATACGGAGGTGACGGAACATGACCCTGTTAGCACTGATCGCCATTATCTTTTTTGGCTTTGCCACCTATAACCTGTCCACAGCCTTTGCGGACATCCCCACCAGCAGGACATCCAAAATGATGATGCTGGCAAAGAAGCAGCGGGGCGCCAAAAACGAACAGCTCCTGGATGTGTATATCACCAAAATCGCAAAGCTGTTTGCCCCATACCTGCGTCTGGACCGGCTGAAACGGAACAAGCTGCAGGCGGCCCTTACCATCGCCGGGCTGGAACTGACACCGGAGGTATACACAGCCAGGGCCTGGGTAACTGCCGGGGCCGTAGGGCTTTGCGCCCTCCCCATGGCGTTCCTGATACCGCTGTTTGTGCCGGTCCTGATCGGCACTGCCGTGGCGCTCTGGTTCTCCACCTACTATGCGGCTTTCGATTTTGTGAAAATGCGGCGCAGGCTCATAGAGGCGGAAATCCCCCGCTTTGCCCTGACCATCGGGCAGAACCTAGAAAATGACCGGGATGTGCTGAAGATACTCACCTCTTACCGCAGGGTGGCAGGCCGGGACTTCGGGGCGGAACTGGACCAGACCATTGCGGACATGAAGACCGGCAACTATGAAAACGCCCTGATCCGCTTTGAAACCCGTATCGGGAGTCCCATGCTCTCGGATGTGGTGCGGGGCCTGGTAGGTGTCCTGCGCGGGGATGACCAGCGGATGTACTTTAAGATGATCTGCTTTGACATGCGGCAGATCGAGCAGAACAACCTGAAAAAAGAAGCTGCCAAACGGCCGAAAAAGATCCAGCGCTACTCCATGATGATGCTGATCTGCATCATGATCATTTACCTGGTCGTCCTTTGTACGGAAGTTTTAAGCTCCCTTGGCGCTTTCTTTGGATAAGGGCAGGACAGCCTTTTGTCACAGACCCTTTACACAGCCATTCAACTGAAAAAGGAGGCGGTAGCTTGTACCCCAGCGGCTTTTCTTAGCATCCGTCAGCAATAAGCAGACAGCCAGCGCCGGCCTGCCACGGCAGACGGAATACAGACAGGAGTTGCCATGAACAAACACAGAAAACATACCCTGCCGCCACTGGCAGAGGCAGAAAAACAGAGGTTCCACCGGCTGATCCGACAGAAGCCTGCCCTTTACCCTGACAGGCCCCAGAGCCGAAAGAACAGACGGAAAAGACCTATCCGGCGGCCTTAAAAGCCGGCAGTATCCCTGTAACCAGACATTATATGAAGTAGGAGGTTTTCCATGAGAAAAATCACAAATCGTATCTGCTGCAAAGCAAACCATTTCATCAACCGTGCCCGGATGGCAGTCTCCAACCAGCGTGGGGATTTCTATATCTCGGATGCCGTAAAGATCATCATCGCCGTTGTGCTGGGCGCGCTGCTTCTGGCAGCCCTGACACTGCTCTTCAATGATACGGTCATCCCCAGAATTACACGGGAGATCGAGGGTCTGTTCGGTTAATACAACGGAATAAAAGTTTTAGGGCCAGGCTGCAGAAATATGCGTCTGGCCCTCCTTTTTTATTTATATAAGAAACTTTTCGGAGAAATCATTGAAGTTTATAAAAATTTTAGAAATTTCTGGCTCAAATTGACCATTTCAGGTTTTGAAAAAGTGGGTAATGAAAGTGAAAAGATTTATTCACCTTCATTACAAAAATTCTCAATTCAAATGAGCCATTTAGTAGGAGGTGAAAGAAATTGAATCAACAACATTGCAATATTTATCCCTTTTTAAAAGCGGTACACGGATGCTGGCATAACGCCCTGTTTATCAAGTGCGGGCACACGGTCTGCCCCCACAGCCAGTCTCCGCCCTGCGGCGGATTCCTGATGGCGGTAGATGCAGACGGCTCCCCCATCCTTATGCCTGCAAAAGCCTTCAAACAGATATCCGGGGAATCCATCGAACCGGAAGAGTGCCAGGCTGTCCTGGGAAAGCAGACCTTTGAGACTGTATACGGCCTGTATATTGAGTGGCACACCGTATCTTCCACGGACTGCCCGCTGCTGGAACTCTGCCAGACTTCCCATCAATGCCGCTGCCTTTAAAATACGGGGACAAACAAAACTGCCATGAATGGCAGGAACGGAGGTGACCAATGAAAACCATGAAGAAATACAGCCTGAAATGCCCTTACTGCGGCGCCCCGGCCATCTGCCGGCCTGCCAGTTCTGTCTATGGGGCGGATACCATTGACCGGGGGAGCTATCTGTATGTCTGCTCCCGCTGGCCGACCTGTGACGCCTATGTGAGCGCCCATAAAAAAGACAGGAAGCCTATGGGAACTATGGCAAACCGCAGCCTGCGCCATAAGCGCATCCTGGCGCACCAGGCTTTAAAAAGGCTGCAGAAAGAGCGGCATATGGACAAATGGGCGGCCTATGTATGGCTCCAGACAAAACTGGGCCTTGATGAAAGCCATGCCCATATCGGTATGTTCTCAGAACAGATGTGTGAAAAGGTCATTTCCCTGTGCCGTCCGCCTGTAAAGCCTGACGGCGGCATGGTGGCCTGAAAAGAGGTGAGCATTTATGAAACGAAATATCCCCCTGACCGAAGAACAACAAATGCTGGTGAAAACCCATTTATATATTGTAACCTTGGTTATCACAGAAAGTATCCATGTAAATAAAAATATCTATGGATTTGAATATGAAGATTTATATCAGGAGGGCTGCATCTGGCTGTGTCATGCGGCTGCCACCTACAATTCTTCTTGTATGTTGTTTTCTACCTATTCCAAACGGGTAGTGCGCAATGGCCTGCTTTCCTATTGCAGATTGATGTGTGCCCGGCAACGTCATTTCAGTCCTTTAGTCATTGATGAATATGGAGATTTGGCCGTCGATGGTGCTTTGCTTCAGCAGACTGATAACTTTAATGCCCGTATAAGCATTATAGAAACTTTGGATCTCCTCACGTCTGTTGAAAAAAACTACCAAGGCGTTGCCAGACTCGGAATCAAAGCTCTTAAGCTAAAAATTGGTGGCATGAGTACTTTTGATATTGCTCAATTATATAACGTACCATCATCCCATGTGAGCGCATGGATTTCCCGAGCCGCCTGCAAACTTAGAAATAACCGTAAATTTTTATCCAGTATTTTATAAGCATCGCAATAAATGATTCGGTCTATGTCTGATAACCAAAAGGAGGACTTCTTATGACATTAAAAACACTTTATACCGCTGTTGGCCGCTTTGAGCGCAGAACGAACGGATGCCGGCGCTACTGCCCCGTTATTGTCCTTGGGCAAAAGGATTACATGGTCGATATACAGGAAATGGTCATCTGGAGCTGCCTGAACTGGCGGATTGCCCGTATGGAGGAAATCGGGCGTCTCTATATGGCGGCTTTACCGGTTCAGAAAGATATCGTAAACCGTTCCTGGAAGGACTGCGTGGAACGGCTCCTGACAAGGGGCCTGCTGGTCTGCGGGAAAGGGGAAACGGAATATGATGCCCTTTATGACCTGCTCTCCTCCATGTACATCATTCCCACGGACGGCTCTGCCCTGCTCAGGATGCTGTCTTTCCTGAAACTGACTCTTGTAAACCATGTGCCGTTTTCCTCTGCCAGAAAGCTCTTCCGCCGTGATCAGCGTACCGAAAATGAGAAACAGGTCATGGCCCTTACGAGGCAGGCCCTGCTCTCCACCGCAGAACTGATCCGGTGCATGGAAAAGGATATCCGCTCCCTCCCTACGGAGGAAAGCATCCTGGAAGGGCTCTATGATGATGCGGACACCACCAGCGACAACATCAGCTGCATGATGCGGCTCTCCTCCAAAAGCCAGGCGGTCACGCTTGCGGTTGCGAACCTGTACCTGCGCCAGCAGATTATTTTTGAAAGGATATGACATCTTATGGAACAATGGTTGAACGCCCCTTTTACCCTCCGGCTGAAAGTGTTTCTGATCTTGTTTATGGGGATTGGCAGCCTCTTCATCGCCGCTATTGTATTTTTCCTCTCCCATGACCGGCTTTTGCTGATATTAAGCGGCATCATCTTCGGAGGCTGCCTGTTCCGAAGCGCCGGGCTCCTGGTCGTGATCCTGCGCGGGGATTATGAAACCATCACGGGAGTCTGTACCGCCGTTACATCCCTGCCTTTACGCAGGTATCGCAAAATAGAGCTTACGGACCGTCAGGGAGCCGCCGTTATCCTGCTTTTGGGGAAACAGGTAAAAATAAAGCCGGGCGGATGTTACTGCTTTTATTTCCGGAAAGCCTCCCGCCCATCCCTGGGCAGCGAATATCTGGACGCCTCCCTCTCCACGGACCTGTTTTTAGGCTACGATTCCAGCCTGCCGGGAAACCTGCCTGAAATAAAAAATCAGGATACTGCAGAATAAAAGCAGTTTGATTCCTGTTTATAGATAGGAAGCCCTGTTCACAGCCTCCAGGGCTTCCGGCTACAAAATATTGTATTTTGCCACTCCAAATATCTATATATAGTATTTATAAACTTGACAGGCACCAGATATAGTGTTATACTTACTTTGTAATTGATTTTTGTGCGTATCCTTGCAGGATTGCAGGCAGGCTTGTCTGTACGGCGATGAAGAGATCGCATTGCACACGCTGTTAAGTTTGTATATAAGTGTCAGTGGTATTACTGCGCCCATCCGGGCCGGATTCCCGCTGGCACTTTTTTTATAGATAATAAGGCCAGTGGCAGAAAGGAGTGTTATGGCACAGATTTTTGCATTTGGACGTGTGGAGAATGACCTGGTTCCCAAAAAGAGCCAGAAGGATTCCACCTATGTCTGTTTCGGTTTTACTGAGCAGACAGGTAAGGGCCAGTTCCAGTATTACCAGGTATGGGCATGGGATGATGAAGTATCCCGCCTTGCCCGGCTTGGTGTCAAAAAGGACAGCCGGTTGTGGATCACCGGCACACAGCAGCTGGTGGACTGTACCGCAGGCCATGGAAAGGAACGGACAAAAATCCTGAAAATCTATCTATCGAATTTCGGATTTCTTCCGAACCGCATTTCCAAAGAAGGCTCCACCGATTCTCCAGATGAACCCGGGACCGTAGACGCCGCCCCTCCCCCTGTGGAGGTACTGGACGGGGAACGCGAGTCCCTGCCGGAGTGAATCCCGCTCCGGCGCCAAAAGAGGAACCCTATTGGTTTTTCAGAATGAACCTGAAAGGCCGGTATGGTTCCTCTTTTTTTGTGCATGCAGAAAGGGCATGCAGGCTACTTTCAACAAAGACAAAGAAAGGATGGTAAAAAATGAAAAGTGACAAAGCCCTGTGGGGCAGCATCAGCATCCTTGTGGGTGCAGTCATCGCTATACTGGCGCTCGTAAGGGGCACCTGGCAGACCTGGCTTCTGATCGGGGTATTCACCCTCTGGGGGCTGTGGGTCATTATGGTGCTTTTACGGCCCTGTATGCAGCAGGCGAAACGCCGCAGGATGCGTGAACAGCTGGCAAAGAAGCGGCTGGAAGAAGGAATCACGGGTTCTCAGCCTTTTAATCTTTCGGCCATGGATGCCTCTGAAACGGAACTGCTCCTGCTCCGCCATGTCAACCACCGGATCTCTGCCTATCTTCGGGCAGTTTATCCCGAAGTGCGCTGGGAATGGTGCGAAAAGAAACCGGAAAAACTGGTGCTGGCAGGAGGGACCGGGCGCATCCGCCTTTACGGAATCCCGGATTTTGACCATGCGGATGTATGCGTGGACCAAAACGCCTCCATCACCTGCAACATGTTAAAGATGGTCCCGCTCTCGGAAGCCGGAGGCTGCGAGCCGGAAGATACCGTTCCGCCCAACAGGCAGCCGGTGGACCCTCAGATCTGGTACGAAGTCCAGGGCCGGAAGGTTCTGGAGGCTCTTGTGGCAGATTTGAATTCCCGCGGCCACAGCTGTCTCACAATCCATGAAAACGGCGATATCTGCGTTGAGGAGGACACGGAGGAGGTGGCAAAAGAGCACCTTGCCGGCTTTCCGGAAAAGACATACTGGTCACGGCTTTTACAGGTTTTTGAGCGCAACGGGCTGGCGGCAGAAATTATGGCAAAGGGCATCCAGATCTCCTGGTAAGCCTGCACACAACAAGAAAGGAGCTGAACACGAATGAAAGAAGGCCTTACCCTGAACGAAATGGCCGCTGAGATCACGCGGCAGAACAGCATGAAGGAGGATTATCTGGTTGATACCCGGAGCCTGCAGATGGAACCTTATGACTCCCAGATCTATCTCCACATGTTTGACGGGAACACCGAACCGGTGGAACCCATGCAGGTCAACACCATTGCCCACCGGCAGTTTGGAACCCACTTAAAGATCCCTGCACCTTACTATGACCGGATGCTTGCGGAAAAACCGGAACTTCTGGCTGCAAATGTCAACGCCTGGCTCCAGCATTCCCCGTCCAAACGGCTTCTGCGTACCATGGGAGGCACCGCAAGGGCATTCTTAAGCAACCGTTACCGGCGGATCGATAACATGGAGATCGCCACCGCCGTCCTGCCCATCATAGGGCAGATGGAGGGCGCACGCTTTGAAAGCTGCCAGATCACGGACAGCCGGATGTATATAAAGGTAGTCAATCCCCGCCTCGAAGCGGAGGTTGTGCCGGGAGACATTGTACAGGCCGGTGTTATCATCTCCAACAGCGAAACCGGCATGGGCGCCGTCAGCATCCAGCCCCTTGTATACCGTCTGGTATGCAGCAACGGCATGATCGTCAATGACGCACAGACACGCCGCAACCATGTTGGCCGTATCAATGACATGGAAGAGAGCTTCCAGCTCTATTCGGAGAAGACACTGGCTGCGGATGACAAAGCCTTTATCCTGAAAATCCAGGATACCGTCAAAGCCGCCGTGGAAGAGGCGCGTTTTGCCCAGGTGGTCGGCCTGATGCAGACTGCTGCCCAGGCGGAAATGAACACCAAAGACGTTCCCGGTATCGTCAAGCTGGCCAGCCGGGAATTCCACATCACAGACGATGAGGGGGAAGGCATCCTCCAGCATCTGATCGAAGGAAAAGACCTTACGCTGTACGGGCTTTCCAATGCAGTCACCCGGCACAGCCAGGATGTGGAGAACTATGACAGGGCCACCCAGCTGGAGAGCATCGGCTATAACATTCTCTCCATGCCGCCCCGCCAGTGGAACCGGATCAACCAGATGGCCGCCTGACGCAGCCATTTTGATACCATTACAACATTATTTCATTTTTAAGGAGGAAAACAGTATGTATAACAACCAGAACAACGCTTTGGCAGAACAGGAAAAATTTATGCTCCCGGCAGCTATACCGGATGGCGAGTTTACCCAGGAAGAACTGGCAGAGGATATGGAAGGCCTGCAGATGAGCTTCCCCCGGATCAAGATCCCGGCTGGCGGCGCACTGACTTTTGAGATTCCCTCTGATGACCCGGAAAACCCGGATTATGCAAAGACTCTGGTAGGTGTCATTCTCTCAAATTTCCCCAACAATGCTTACTGGCCGGAAGGCAGCGAGTATGATGACAGCGCCACTCCCCTCTGTTCTTCTGTGGATGGCAAACAGGGGATTGGAGAACCTGGCGGCTCCTGTGCGGCCTGTGCCCTGAACAAATTTGGCTCTGCCGCGGAAGGGAACGGGAAAGCCTGCAAGAACATGCGTGTTCTTTACCTGCTCCGCAGCGGTGAGTTCATGCCGTTACAGATAACTCTTCCGCCCACCAGTCTGAAGCCCTTCCGTGAGTTTATGAATCAGTCCTTCTTGCTTCGCCGCCGTGCAACCTATGGCAGCGTAGTACAGATCGGACTGAAAAAAATGAACAACGGAAAGGATGATTACAGTGTTGCCACCTTCCGCCGCCTGTATGATTTCAGCGGAGAAGAACTGGCGCAGATCCGGCAGTTTGCAGACGGTTTTAAACAGCAGGTCCGCATGATGCTCCAGCAGCGTGCGGCTGTCAATGAAACCCAGCATGACGATGGCTGTGATTATGGCAGCGGCAATGTGGAAGTCCTGCCTGTAGGCGGGGGCGCAAAATTTAATTACGGACAGCCCCTTGACGGAGAACGTGAAGCCCTGCCCGCCTGATCAATGGAACTGATATGGCATAACGCTATATAAAACGTATGAAAAGGATTCTCCTGGTTATTTACCGGGAGAGTCCTTTTCGCATTTTAAGGAGGAAATTTTTATGAAATGTGAAGTACCATTAACCCCGGAACAATGCTTATTTGCATCCGAACACCATAGTCTTGTCTATAAATTCTTAAATGAAAATCATCTTCCCATTGACGAGTTTTATGATGTTGTCATTTTCGGGTATCTTCGTGCAGTTTCCCGCTACTTCAATGAGCCGGAATTGCAGCAGTATTCATTTACCACGATTGCATGGCGCAGAATGTCAGCATGTATATCCGAGCACAGAAGAAAGCAAAGACGCCCTAAACATAACGCCGATGTTATCAGCTTACATATCAAGCCAAGCGAAGACGGCTTATCTTTGGAAGAAACCATAGCAGCGCCCAATCCCTATATGCGCCAGCTGGAAGAACAGCTGCTCCTGCATGATCTGGCAAAGCGGGTATCCAAACAGCAGATGAACATTGTACATCTGAAATCCTGCGGGTACAACAACCGCGATATCGCCCGCCGACAGAACACAACCATGAAACGTGTCCAGGAACTTCTGGAAGAGGTACACAGCGTGCTCCTGGAGATATGCTATGGATAACGTAGCCGTTCCCATTTTAATTCTGAAACAGAATGGAGGTCAGAAAGAATGAAAAGGAAAAAAGAAGAAAAGAAAAAAGTAATGCTCTGCGGAATGCTCCTGTTCCCGATCACTGTCGGAAAGCCTGCTGTATTTGCGGCTGAAGGAAGTGTCTACCGGACATCCAATGTGGTAGCCCTGCATGAACAGACCGAAGACAATATCCATTTTGAAACCAGGAATACCCATTATCACCTTTCTATGAGCCCTTTTCCGCTGGCGGCCATGAGTCCGCTCCCTGTGAGACTGGCCGCATGTGCGTAAATGGACTCTGAGCAACTGTGGCAGCCGCACCTGTGCTGGCTGCCTCCATGTTCCGGCCGTGGCTTATCCAAACCACGGCCTTTTCTTATGACAAAGGAGGATTTTTATGGATTTACTCACCAAATTTGAAAATGTTGAAATGAAAGCAGATACCCGCATCTCAGAATCAGACCGGATATTCTGCGAGGCACACCAGGCAGCCTATGACAGCGCCAGGACTTCCCTGCCGGAACTGGGATTTATCTGGAATGACATGCTGAGCCAGCAGAGGGATTTCCTGGCACCGACAGGAACATCATCAGAAACTTATCTCACCACTTATGATGGTCTGAAACTTTCTGATAATGCTATCCAGCAGCAAACCCATTCCCTGCATCCACGGTTCATATGCCAGCTTGTTTCTTATTTCAGCAAGACCTACCATTTTTCCATCAATGCAAATGATATCATAGATAATCTTGTTCCCCAAAAGCCAACGGACAGATGGATGGATAACTATAAGGAACTGGTCAATCAGTATACAAAGGAATTGGATGAACTGTCTCTCTCTTATACAGATGTCCTGGAACAGATATTCCTTCAGACAGGCGGGCGGGCCTTTTTTGAACAGGCGCTCCATGAACTCAAAGAAAAATGCCATCAGGCATCCTGGATCACCAGTAATGGGAATCCGCGGTTTGAGCAGAAAAAAGGCACCATACAGCTCACGGGCTACGCCTGTAGCTTCCATGACCGATATAGTGGAGGCGATTGGGAACTGGCTGACAGGGCAAAGGATATCTTACGGGGCATCGCCCATTTTGAAACAGATTCCTTTGACCTGATTCCCGGCAGTCTGTCGAGAATCCTTAACAGATATGACTGCCCTGACAACCAATATGAATTCCCCGACTGTGAAAAAATCCAGTCCCTGCGGATGTTCAAGAATGGAAGGGTCGATCTGAAATTTACCAGTGAAGCCCATGCCTCCCAGTTTATAGAGGACTATATGAAAACCATATGTTAGCGAGGTGATACGAATGAAATATGCTTATCAGGAGGAATCCATCCCCCAGGATAAACGGAAAGCACTGAATGAAAAAGTCCTGTACCTGATCGACAGCGGCCGCTGTGGGGAATGCTCCATCAGCCCGGAGGATATCTATAATGCCTATACCGGCGATGGCGGCCTTCATGGTCTGGAACGGGCGGACTACGAGAATTACCATGCATACAGCGAGGCAAAGAAAGAGATCGAAAACGGCCAGTTCTTTACGCCGCCCCGCCTGTGTGAATTTATTACGGCCTGCCTGAAATTGTCTGAACATGACCTGGTGGCAGACCTTACCTGCGGCATGGGGAGTTTTTTCAACTTTATCCCCACAGAGGCAAACATCTACGGATGTGAGCTGGATGTAAAAGCCGTGAAGGTGGCAAAGTTCCTTTATCCGGAAGCAACGGTGGAGTGCCGGGACATCCGCACCTGCCAGCCGGAGACACGCTTTGACTATGTAGTGGGGAACCCGCCCTTTCATTTAAAGTGGTGGACCAAAAGCGGCAGGGAGATACCCTCCCAGATGTACTACTGCCTGAAAGCTGCAGAGGTATTGAAGCCTTTGGGAATCCTTGCGCTGATCGTGCCCCAGTCTTTTCTGGCAGATGATTTTACTGACAAGGGACAGATCCGGGAAATGGAGAGCCGGTTCAGTTTTCTGGGGCAGGTCCTGTTCCCGGACAATGCTTTTTCCTGCCTGGGCGTCAGCAGTTTCCCTACAAAACTGCAGTTCTGGCAGAAAAAGACGGCGGACCAGGGATGGAAGCCCCACCCGTACCGGACAGAGTCCGACTACATCCTGCCGAAAGATTTTGATATCAGGAAGGATGCGGAATATACCCATCAGAAGATACTGGCCTTTGCCAAATCAGCGCTGGAGAATAACCAGTCCAAAATCCTGCTGGAGCTGGCAAGGTCACGCCATACATCCGATGATTTCAGATACCGGACGCAGAAGCTCTTATACCATATCAAGGCACATCCGCTTACCAGGCCATCCTATGCCAAATGCTGTGAGTACCTGCACCGCTTTTATACCCAGCGTCAGCCGGATAATATGAGTTACGAACAATGGTGCCGGGTCCAGCTTACGGAGAACAAGGTACTTACCTATCTCCGGCAGGCATTAAAAAAGCAGAATCCTGTGCCGGAAACAGACTGTATCAGGCTGGTCAAAAGGAAAGGCGAGTTTGCCTATAAAGGGTACAGTGCAGCCGCACGCCGGCAGATCAAGGACAGCAAGCGCCTGCCTGTGCCGGTGTATCAGGCAGTTCTTGAAAACACCCCGGAGTCCTATCCGGGCTATGAACGGCTGCTTTGCAGGAAACGGGCAGAATATGAGATACAGAATATGCCCTATGCGGAAATGGATGAATATCCGGCGATTGCTGAGTGGCTGGCAGATTTTTCACTGTGGGATTCCTCCCGTATGGAAGAAATCTGCCTGAACGAGATCCAGCGGCACGACATCAACCTTACCCTCCAGAAACGCTATGCGCTGCTGCAGTGGGAGCAGGGAAGCGGAAAAACCCTGGCCGGCATTGCAACGGGATTATACCGGATGCAGAACCTGAACGTACACAGCACATGGGTCGTTTCCTCTGCCATCTCCATCCGCAACAACTGGAATGTGGTATTGGCAAATTATGACCTGCCCTGTGTGTTCATCAAACGCCTGGCGGACCTGGAACGTGTCCGGCCCGGAGATTTTGTGCTGCTGACACTGAACAAAGTAAGCGCTTATAAAAAACATTTACGGAGGCACATGAAACGCCTGCACCAGAACATCCAGCTCATACTGGACGAGAGCGATGAAATTTCCAACCCTAACAGCGCCAGGAGCCAGGCGGTGCTTTCCTGTTTCCGCCGCTGCCGGATGAAGCTGCTCACCACGGGCACCAGCACCAGGAACAACATTTCGGAATTTGCACCGCAGTTGGAACTGCTCTACAACAATTCCATCAACATGATCTCCTGGAACCCGTATATCTATCACCATGACAAAAAGGCTGAGGCGGATGAAGATCCGGACTGCGACAGCAATCCCTATTTCGGCCAGCCAATCCCTGCCTACAAGAAAGGGTATTCCCTATTTGCCGCCTCCCACCTGCCGGAAAAAGTAACCGTATTCGGCATGGAGAAGCGCACCCAGGATATCTACAATGCGGATATCCTCAGCGATATTTTAGGGAAGACCGTCATCACAAGAACCTTTGAAGAGGTTTCCTGCAAGGATATTAAACAGATTCACCAAATACTGCTTCAATTCCCTCCGGAAGAAAAGAAAGTCTACCAGAAAGCGATAAACGAATTTTATGCCATGAGGGATAACTATTTTTCTTCTACCGGCAATTCCAGAAAAGATTCCATGATGCGCCTGGTCCAGCAGATCGTGCTTCTCCTGCGCATTGGCGCCGCCCCGGATACGGTACAGGAATACACGGGGGATACCCCAGTGAAAATCATGGCCGCCGTTGAGATGGCTGCCGAATGGGAAAATGAGATCATTGCCATCGGGGTGCGGCACGTTACCGTGCTGGAATCTTATGAAAAAGCACTACGGGAATATCTGCCGGACCGCCCCCTGTTTGTGGTGACCGGCGCCAACACCAGCTTTGCCAAAAGGCGGGCTCTTCGCCAGACACTGCAGGACAGTGGGAACGGGATACTTCTCTGCACCCAGCAGAGCCTCCCCTCCAGCGTCAATTTTGATTACGTCAACAAAGTCATCATACCGGAACTGCATTACAACAACTCCGGCATGAGCCAGTTCTATTTCCGGTTCATCCGGTATACCTCAACGGAACACAAGGACATCTATTTTCTCACCTACGCCGGAAGCATTGAGTCCAACCTGATGCAGATGGTGCTGGCAAAGGAGAAGCTGAACCTGTTTATGAAAGGACAGGATGTGGATCTGGATGAGATTTATGACCGGTTCAGTGTGGATTATGACCTTCTCTCCCTCCTGATGCGCCAGGAACGGGATGAGAATGGGAAACTCTGCATCCATTGGGGCGAACAGAAAATCGCATGAAATAACGCAGAAACAACACTCTGCCCCATCATACGGGCAGACAAAAGGATTGGAGGTATCCATATGAGAAACAGCGAATTGCGAAAAGCACTGGAAGAATATCTTGACCTTTTAAAAAGAAACCTCGCCGCAGTCTCTCTGGAAGTATTAAAAACTAAATATAAAAAGCCTTTTGACGAGTTACGACAAAATATCAGTTCCACAGCCACGGCCTATGTAAAACAGGTTACACTGGAGAATATCCGTATCCGTGCGGATTTTATGGCTGAAGCACAGCCATTGATTCAGTCAACTATTGATCAGTCCGGCATCCTGAAACAGATCTCCGCAGCTGCCTTTAAGCGGCAGGATATTGCGGAGATTGATCAGCTCGCCCTAACGCTGAAAGAGCAGATCTACCAATCCCTTATCCCCTTTTATGACAGGCATATCTGCCTGTATCTGGATGATGAGTGTTTTGGGAATCCGCCTAAAGCGCCAAAGTTTTACAACGTGGCAAGCGGCTGTATGTGGAAAGACAATACATGGATGCCTGTAGAGGTAGAGAAAGGCGTAATCCTCCTCCCGGCACAGGACAAGCCCAAAACAGCAGCATAATACTGATATGGAAGAAAGGTATGGATCTACCTATAAGTGAAACAGATTCCAGAAAAGCGCCGGGCGGTATGCTCCAGCGCTTTTCTCTTTCATGCCGCATAATGGAAATGCAGCAATCCTATCCCATATGTCACATCCTGAACTGGGCAATACATTTTAGCAGGATGATGCATAACTCCTGATACAGATCCTCATCAAACCTGCTATTGATGATCGCATACTTGACCAGAAGCGGCTTATACATCTCCAGTAGAGACATGACCGCTGTCTCCCTGCCGGCTTTTGCCTGCAAAAGCATTTCCTTAAAATTCATTTTTCATCACCTCTATCTTTCTTTTGATCTTCTGTACCGTTCGGTAATAAACTGCTGATACGCCTTTATAACCCATTTCCATTTCCTCTGCCAGAACCTCAAAACTTTTCCCATCCAATGCTCTTGCAAAGAATATGTACCGCTCCCGCTCACTCAATTCCTTCAATGCATAGAGAAGCGCACTGTCCTCCAACTGCATGAGAACAGGCAACCCAAGAAACATGTCCTGCTCTATGCTACACTCCGGTATAAACGGGAAATTTTCGGTCAGGCTCTCCATCTGCCGGTTCCTATCCTGCTGTTGTAAATAATCGTTCCTGCGACGCTGTACCGCGGTTGTCAGATACGCCGTAAACTGATTCTGTAAAATTTCTGTTTCACTCTTTCCATTATTTTTTTGCCACATGGCTTTTCCTCCTAAAATTCCAAACTTTTTGCTGCAAAAATCTGGAATTGGAGGTGAACGGCATCTGGCAATATGCCTCCTATAGAAAAACGGATGTATCTGTATAATTCTTTTTAATACAATAGAAAAAGAACCATTATCCGTTTCCTTTCCCAGATAACCGTTCTTTTGATATAAACAGATAGTCCCCTCTAAAAAGTAGCGTACTAAACTACCATATAGGGTGTAAAGTACTTCCTGACAGCTTATGATTTTTTTAACAAAATTTCCCTGTTATAACCCCGTTTATTACGATTTTTCACTGCAGACCATGTTCCTCTCCCATGGCTGCAAAAAGGCACCCAAACAAGACCCTGATGAACCATGTTTTTTGTTCACCAGATGTCTGGGCGTTTAGTAGTTTGATTCCCTACTTTTTAGAGTGTTCATGCCATTTTTACTTTTTTAAAGTGTGGCAATACACTACTTATAGGAGGTGACTACAATGTCTTTATCTATCAATGATGCCCAGGTTTTTGGTTCTGCCTTGAAGAAAGCCAGGAAGAAAAAGCATCTAACCCAGGCACAGTGTGCAGAACTGCTTGACCATTCTGTGTCTTTCCAAAAAGATTTAGAGCGCAGCCGTTGTTCTCCCAGCATTGAAAATTTCTACCATATCTGCAGAACGCTGGATATCTCTGCGGACGATTGTATTTTTCAGGATCACCATGACAGGACTGGATCTACATATCAGGAACTTTTAAGGCTGCTCACGCTTTGTGATGAAAAAGCCCTGTCCGTCCTGGTGGCGACAGCCACAGCGTTAGCAAAAAACAGTGAAAAGTGATATAATTCCCAACAGTATGCAACTTGATACTTACCATTTCTATGCCATATAAAAAGCCAGCAGTTCAGATAATTTATCTGTGTTGCTGGCTTTCATTCTGCCTTATGAAAAATCTTATTTTCATATTCACTCTGTAGTATAAATTAGTTTCAGCTAAATAAGTACAGATATCTATATATTTCTTCTTTAATCCCAATATCCTGTCTATTTTATAGTGTCATCCTCCAAGCAGTTTTTGCATTGACATGGTTCCTTAGCTGTTACATCTCAAGGAAGAACAGCCGTCCGAAAACATCATCTATGACATCCTCCATATCTGCGTAGACCTCGCGCCACACGTCAAAGGCATAGAGATAGGTATAGCCATCCGCTTCCGTCATAAAGATTTTCCAGTGAAATGTGTGATCATTTTCACTTGTCGTATACGTCAAAATATAGACGGGGTGTCCCAATGTCTCACTGTAGCCGCTGTTCTTTTCGACAGAGAGATCTTCTGCCTCATACATCGTCAGATGCTCGATACTTTTTACTGCGTATTCTTCCATGGACGCTCCATTCCTGCGGCCGCCTGGATAAGCGCAGTTTATGATCAATATGGAACCGTCCTGTGTCATATCCTCATAGTAATAGCCCCCATCAGGATAGTTTTCCGTTTGAAGGACAGTCATGTGGGTAAATGCGGGTCCTCCTGTGGTAAGCACATGAGGGTTGACGTTTGCTCCCTGTTCCATACCTCCATTGTCTCCGCCCTGGTCTTCGCCCTCAAATACAATGGCCCATCCTCCACATCCATCAATAAAAGGATCCCCTTGAACATGGGTCAATCTGAGTGAGGATGTGCCTGGCCCGTCCCTCCGCTCACAGATCCAAACGCCGCATATCTCATCATGGAGTTCTCCCGGACCATATTGTCCCCACAGATCGTTATCCTCAATGCCCTCTACAAGGCACAGCTCGAAAACCACGCACTTCGGCCCGAACTGGACCATCGCCTCATCCGGCCTGCTCCAGGTGCCTTCGTACAGAGCAATCGGTTCGCTGTTACCGCGGCCATAGCTGTAGGTAAGATTTCCCCCGCGCCCGATATTCAGGTTCAGGGAGATACCGCCTCCTAATTCCGCCGGAATCACGGCGGACCATATACCAATAAGGTCAGTATTATGATACATGGTAAAATCAAAAATTTCAGACGGGCCTGACAGCGAACCATCGTAGAGCCACAGAGAGGGCTGGTAACTCAGGCTTCTCCCTGTACTGTCCACAATCTCCACATCCAGGCTGGGCATAATATCGCTGAGGTTGCCCAAAAGGAGGATAGGATCCCCGCAGTCGCTGCGGTAGAGTACCTGGTCGCTTTCGCCAAGAAAATCGTTGTCCTCGTTGATGTCCCATGTATTGACCGCTGTGGAAGCTTTTGGGTCTGTAGGAACGATGCAGTAGACCTCATATCCACCCTCCGGGTGGGCAATCCACCGTTCAGGCGGTATCTCCTTGATGAATGGATACGCATCCAGATATTGCTCCGCCTCCTCTGATGCCAGAAAGGCCGCAATATCTTCCCCAGGCTCCAGGGCGGCGCCCAAAAAAGCTACGGAACAGATACAGCCGTCCGCCTGCGCCCCTTCACGCAGGTCATCCAATACTTTCCCTCCTTCGACAGAAAGCCAGGCGGCGGCCCCTTCACTGGCGGCGGAACCGGATGCTCCGCCATCCTCTGTGGGGGTATTGATAGCTCCTTTACCGGGTATTTTCTTGTCCTGATCCAGGGGGCCGTTCCCTGGCGGAACCTGCTCCCTGCCGCAGGCGGTAAAGGACAGAATCAAAACGAATAAAAGTGCAAATATGCGTCTATATTTCATGCCATTGTTCCTTTCCGGTTTATTTATCCATAGGAGCGTATCAGCTCCATGGAACTCATGTCATTATCAAAGAAAGGCGGACGCATTCCGTTGTCCCTGTCCTGCTGGATATGCAGGTAGTCCCCGGACGGGTCGATCAGGACAGGAAAGACGCCGCTGGCATCGCTGGGAAGATTTCCTGCTCCCGTGGAGACAATTAGCTGTAGACAGTCATCCACCATCCGCCAGACGCCGGAATAGAGCAGTTGATATTCCTGCCCATCCTCGAACTGGCAATACAGTTCGGCAATGCCCGCGCAGTTCGGATCACCGCCTCCACTAAGCAGGTTCAGAGACCATCCATCGCACACCCAGCAGGTATCCGCCAGTCCTTCCTCCGTGGGCGGCACCCACCAGTCATCCCCTGTCGGTTCCCAGCCGTCCGGATCGCCCCAATAATCCAGGCCTGTGACATCGCCAAAGATTGTGAAGTCCATGACCAGGGGGGCATAGTCCTCGCCTGTGGGAACGATCATAACACCTCCAACCTCCGTGTCCCATACCGGATACCATGTCACCAGACCTCCTGCGCCACCGCTGTCGCTGGCAATGATCTCTATATCCGGCTCATCGCGAAATTCCTCATAACCTACAAATACCAGCACCGGCTGGGCATACTCTTCCCGGTAGAGGACTTCATCCGATTCGGGCCAGACTCCGTTGCCTGTGGATTTCCATGTGACATGATTCACTGAAAGGGTGGTCCTGTCGTCCCTCGGCACGATGCAGTAAAGGTCCCCATAGCCGGGACCCAGAATACGCACGGGCGGGATCGTCCGGATAAAAGGCATCTCCTCCATCAATCCGGGCGAGTTGTCCCACAGCCATTCTGTCAGAGGAGTGGTGTCATCCGCCCCCCTACAGCCAAGGTATGCTGCGGCTATGGCTGCCTGCGGTGCGTGTTCCGCCATAAATTCCCGCAGCCAGGCCAGTGCCTCTTGCTCCGTTCCCTCGTCTGGTGCGGCAGACATATCCTTATCCGGCTGTCTGCCGTCAGCCAGCACTCCTTTGCCGGTACTTCCATCGGCTGGTATGGACGCTGCATCGCCGCTGCCGGTGCCGTCCTGCGACTTACTGCCGGTGCCGTCCTGCGACTTACTGCCGCAGGCGGCGAGGCCAAACAGGAGCAGAAACGCCAGAAGGGCGGACGCGGTCCGCATTATCATTCTCCTCATGAATTTGTTCCTCCTTAGAATTTCCCGCTACGGCCCGAACCGCCGCCACCGCTGCAGCTGCTACTGCTGCTACTGCTGCTCGAACTCTTCTGTTCGATCTTGGTACGGGTTTTGGTGGTGTGCGTGTAGCGGTCATAACTGTCTGCCAGGCGCAGCCCGCCAGGAACAATGTATTCGTTGGCCTGCGCGTTCTGCCGGACATTGTTCATCTTCCGTTTCAGCACCATGCAGACCGCCAGCGCCGCCAGACAGGACAAAAACGTCATCAATCCAATTCCCCACAAGGGGTTGGCCCGCACCGGATGCCCCGCATCCGCTTTGGCAAGATACTCATCGCAGGAGTCCAGGTAATGGGAAATGCCGCCATACCAGTCATCATTGCCAAAGTCGCCTAAAAAGCTCTCTTCCAGCTGTTCCTGTCCGTATTCGTTAAAGGCGTATCCGGCACTTTTACCGTAGACAAACATGGCGTAATCACGTTCCGCCATGCTCAGAAGGATCATGATGCCATCCCGCCCATCGCCCATTCCGAAGCTGTTTTGTTCGGAGTGATAGATCTGTGTGGTCACATCATAGACATCCCCGGAGCCAAAATCCTCATAGTCATCCACAAGAACCACATAGACGCCACAGCCGTGCCGCTGGGAGATGTCCCCGGCCCGCTGCTCCAGTTCCTCCCACTGGTCAAAGGGGAGCAGGTCGCTGATGTCAAAGATATAGTACATCGTGGTGCTGTCCGGTTCCTCCGCATCCTGACCGGACGGCCCTCCAGTCATTTCATAGCCGCTGTCTCCCGGTGCGAAAAAGTCCGCCACGAATTCCGCCATAGCGTCCACCGCCTGGGAAAGCGCCACGGCGCTCATATCCATATCGCCGGACCATGCCCCAGACTCCATGCCGGATTCCACTGACAAATAAGGCTCCACTGCCTTGGTAAGATCGTAAAGCCAATCCCCATAAAGCAGATTTTCATCCGTACCGCCCAGATAGACACACCAGTCATCCGCGGCCATTGTATAGGCGTCTCCGCAGGGCGTAAGCAGCAGGGTCAGCGTAATACCGGAGTGGTATTTTCCATAGCCATATTCATACGCTTCGTAAATACCTTCCGCTGCGTCAAGCACGGTATCATAATCACTTTCCGTCAGAATATCTACCCGCAGGTCAACACCATACCGCTCTGTGAGCGCGGGAAGCGTGACCTCTCCTGCATACCGCAGCGGTTCCGACCCTAACTGCCCTGTCTCATCGTAGATCACGCCGTAATCTTCCGCTGCCGCAGCCGGGATACAGAGGGTCAGCGCCAGTAGCACCGACAGCACAAAACTCGCAAATTTCTTCATATCCGATCCCCCTTATCTACAAAAGCGTGAACAAGACTGAGCTCAGCACCGACAGCAGCACAGCGATGGCGGCGAACAGCGCCCAGAATCTGCCGCGGCTCACGGGCAGCTCACCCACCAGCCTGCCAGTCTGGCCGTTCATGGCAAACAGAAAATCTTTTCCGTTCCACTTGGTATTAAGCATCCAGACCGGCATGAGCGCATAGTGGACTTTGCCGCGCTTGAGGGAAGTACTGCCCCCCTTAGACGTGCAGGTATTGTAGCCCTTCACGGTATCCCGCAGTGCGGCGGCCAGCGTGTTCTCGCAGCGTTTGTCAGCCCGCTCCCGGCTCTGTTCTACCGTCACATCAAACTTGTCAGCGAGAAAACCGGGTAGATATGCCGTGGAAAAGGGTTTCAGTTCTGTATAGTCATAGGGTTCAATGGAATCCATGTAGTCGTCCGGCATTTTGCTGGACGCATCCACCGGAACCTTTTCAAACGCGACGGAACCGGAACGGAAAACGTCATAATGTTCTGTCTCGGTGACCTCATAATCGCCGGAGCGGTAGGTACGGGAACGTGTGGCTGCATACCGGGCATCGCCCTCCGCCTCGCCGTCAAACATCCAGAAAGGGACGTAAACCCCCTTGATCTCCTGGATGTGGTTCCCGGCGGTAAAGGATCTTGGCAGAAAAACCTTGCCCTTATAGTGCTTTTTAAGGGCCGCGACCGCATCCTCCTTGCTCAGCTTGAATGGAAGCACAAAATCGGGCCGCAGCGTACCGCCAAACTGCCCCGGCACTACGGTGGGGTTCCCGCAATAAGGACAGGATGTGGCGGCGGTAGTTTCATCACAGATCAGCTCCGCTCCGCAGGAAGGGCAGTTATAGGCTTTCATCCCTGCGGCATCCGCGCCCCAGTCACCGCTCAGGCCGGAGGTGTCCCAGCCGTCATCTTCCGCGCCTTTGGTCTGAGCGTCCTCGTGGGCTTTCACGGCCTGTTCTTCTTTCTGCTGGTACAGCGCCTCTATCTCGGAGACCTCGTAGGCGCTCCCGCAGTAATCGCACTCCAGTTTCCCGGAGTCCCCGGCAAAGTGCAGCGGGCCTGTGCAGGCCGGACACTGGTAATTTGTTACTTGTGAAGGCATCTTTTATCTCTCCTCCTACTGGTTTATCTTCTTCAGATCAGCTTGGATCCACAGTATTGGCAGGACGAAGCCCATCCGGGCCGTATGACGTTCTCTCCGCCGCAATGGGGGCAGGTAACCGTTTCGTACTGCTCTTTCTGGGCAACTTTGTTAAAGGCTGTCAGCATGATGCGCTTGTTAGGCGTATCAAGACTGATGTTTTCTAAGTATCCTTTTTGGATCATATGGCGTACCTTACGTTCCACGTTCTTTCCGCCAATGGCTCTGGAAAGCTGGTCAAAGGAAATCTCTGGCTCAGGGCTGGCGAAGAAGCATTCCGCCAGCCGATGGGCAAGCCGGCTGGCGCTCTGGCGGCGGACCGGGCCAAGCGTACCCTTCCAGATACATAGGACACCCATTGAAAGCATGAACAGCTCCGCAAGCACACTGCCCAGGTCAAACTCCAGATCCACCTCGAAAACCGATGCCGCAATAATCACGCCCAAAAGTGCGAATGCCGCCATACGGATAAGTTCCCCCGTCCTGTAGCCCAGCCGAACTTTTTCAGTCAGGTAAAGCTCCATATTAAACCTCCTCAATCAAACTGTTCACGACAGGACCCGTAAAAACGAGTCCCGGATGGTGTCTTTTGGATACCGCCCCAGCAGACACTCCTTTTCTTTCCGGATCATCCCGCCAGCCATCTCCGCATGGCCGCCGCCATCTCCATAACCGTGGAGCGCATCACGGACTAAATGCCCCGCATGGACAGCCGGATCCTCCGAGCGGACAGAAAACTTGATCCCATCCTCCCGTTTGGAGAATACCACGGCGACCTCCACCTCCTGCAGCGCTAGGATGAAATCGGAGAGGATCGCAATCAAAGCGTCCGGGCAGGGAAAGGGGACATTGGATATGCCTACCTTGTCGTAGACCTCAATGCTCTCGATGGCCGCGCCATATGCTTTCAGATCGTTGAACTCCATATTGTTGCGCTCCAGCCGCGCCAGCATTTCCTGGTCACACAGAGGGAACAGGAATGCGAACATTTCAATATCCAGTTCCGTCACGCCCCGCGTAAACTGCAGCGTGTCCATTTTCAGGCCATAGAGCAGGGCAGTCGCCGTGTGCCTGTCCGGCAGGCACGGAAGCTGTTTATAATACTGGGCGATGATCGTGGCGCAGGCCCCCGTGGGGCGGATGTCCTGGTAGCGGTATTCAATTGGCACAAAAATGGGGTGGTGGTCGACGCAGGCCACCTCATCCCCAACAAAATCCGTGATATTCCCACTGTGCTTCTGCGCGTCCACACAGATCACATAGTCTTCCTCGGCCATGTCCGGACGCAGCTGCTCATAGGGGAACATCTGGATCTGGAACGCCTCCAGCATCTTGGACGCGCTCAACTTGTCGATCCTTCCATCGTAGCAGAGGGTAGAGGGGATTTCATGCTGGGCCAGAAGGCGCTGTAAGCCGAAGGCGGAGGCAATGGCGTCCGGGTCTGGGAAATTATGGGTCTGTATGTAGATATGCTTGCCGTGGCATAACGCCGCAAGCTGGTTAAAGTCGTTCATTTTCGTATTCACTCCTATCTATTCAACGGTTGCCGCCGGCCTGTCAGCTCTGACCGTTTTTCCTTTCGTGCGGCAGTGTCAGCTTATCTTTGATAGATTCTCACTCCCGCAAGACGATAGAACGCATCGATCAGTTCATTACCCGCATTGATCGGGGCATATATAGAGTTGCCGTCCGCGAACTCAAATGACGTCTGGTATGTGGTTTCATCAAGGGCGAATATGTCATTGTCCGGCGGCTCTTCATACTCTTTCACTCTTGTAACGAGCTGCTGCTCCTTTACGATGCGGAGTATCTCCTCCGCATCGCTCTCTCCAATCCGCTGGTTTTCCACTTCCGTGTGAGCGCCACTGCGGTTGAGTGCAGCATCAAATGAAAAGAACCAATCATCTCCTTCTTTTTCGATGGTAAACGAATAGGAAGAGGAATGATCCATACAGCTGCTGTGGACGGAAACAGCCCTGATCTCAATTTTCTCAGCTGCCTCATAGTGCCTGTCGGCAAGCGTATAGAGATAATCAAGCGTCTTATCACCGAACGCGGTTTCTTTGTCTATACTGCTTCCATCAGTGAATGTCATTCCAGAGATGCGCATCGGCGCATCGGATATGTGAAAAAAGTGTATCGGCTCACGGTATTTTCTGAGCCGTTTTATCTCGCCTTCCTCACGAATGATCTCAAGGAATCCTTCTGCGTCTTCAGGCGGGATCTGGACGGAACTGAACGATGCGTAATGCTCCTTCCGGCTTCCCACATAGCAGCTTGCAGAAAAGAGCCAGTTCTCGTCTTCCTTTCGCAGTGCAAAAGAATACACGGGGTATCTTTCCATGCCGGAATAAGAGGTATAGAACGAAACAACCTCATCGGCAGTATAGTTTTTGCTTCCGCTGCATCCGAAAAGTCCGGAAAACATCGAGAGGGCTGACACGATAATCATCACTTTACACACATTTTTCTTTTTCATAGTTCATTAACCCCAAAGAGATTAAAACGGTCTGCCGCACTTGGTGCAGAACTTTCCCTTGTTCTCCGCTCCGCAGGAACAGGTCCAGCTAAAGTTGTCCGGGGGTTTGGAGATCCCGCACTCCGTACAGTATTTTCCGGCATTCGTGGCGCCGCAGAAACACGTCCAGCTTTCACGAGCGGATTTCGGATATTGATACACTACCTGATCGCTGTTCTGCCCACAGGCAGCAAGCCCCAGCATACCCATCAGAATACTTATTGCGGCAAAAACCGGTTTTAATTTCACGGTAGTACCTCCTCATCTAAAATAGCCATACGGCTCCCGCCCCAATTGGGACGGGAGCCGATCCCATACGATTGTTACCCGCTTTTTCCCGCCGCTTTTTGGAGTGATGCAGGACACATACCGCCGTCCGCCGAAGACCTGCGCTACTGGAACTTCATGTTGGTGAGAATGATGTCGGGCATCGTTCCCTGGACGCAGTCCATATTCCGCAGGCCGATGGAAAGGGCGCGGGTGTCGTCAATCTGCGCGATATACTCAATCCATTCGTAGCCGATGTACTTATAGGTGCGGCCGTGGAAGGTGATGCCGCCGATCACGCGGTCTTCTATATCCTGATAGTTTTCGAACTTCTCCTTGTAGAAGTCGAAGTCCTCCAGCTTTTTCCTGACCTCAAACCGGATGCTGCCTGCGCCGAACGCGGTGGGATCGTCGTTTTCCACCAGACAGCACTTCCCCTCGTCATACGACCACCCGCTATCCGGAACGGTCGTCTTGATTGTTATGTTGATCTCATCGTGGGCAAACATGGCAACCTTCGCGGAGAAGTCCTTCATCGCAGCGTTAGCAGAGGCGGCCTTGTTCTCTTCGGCGGCCTCTGCCTTCACGATGTCGAGATACTTCGCGATGGCTTCCTTGCCGGAGAAGCCGCTGGTGTTGAAACCGCTTACCTCATAAACGCCCGTCTCCTCTTCCTTGAAATTGACGTAGATGAAATGCGAGTCATTGTCCGCAGAGATCCACTTATAGTAGCGGTAGTTTGCTTTCATGTGGTCGCTGTACTCTTCCTTGACAAACTCACCTTCCACGCCGAAGTAAGCGACAACCTCCTCGTAGGTGGTGTCGAAAATATTTTTATTGACATCGTTCATCCAGACATAGCCCTTTTGTACCTGTTCTTCTGTCACGATGCCGTCCCCTCCGGCTGTGTTTCGACCCAAATTCGATTCCGGAGCGTCTGAATCAATGCTGTCCGGCATAGGCTTGCCCGCCTCAATCAGAGGCAGATACCAGTCGGTGTAGAAATGGGGCAGAAAGTCCTCCCCTGCATCATCCCAATAGAGTCCCCATGGACGCAGATAGATCTCATAGTGATATTCATCGTCACCGTCTTCGTACCAGCCATCGATGCAGATTATGTCTTCTCGTTCCATCATACCGGGGGCAACGATCCCGGGGTCAACAATCCAGTCTGCGTGTTCCAGTGCAATGTTCGTAAACCAGCCTCCCTCGGACATCATCGTGCCGTGTTCTCCAGTTCCGGCCTCGTTCAGGCTGACCATCGCCGAGGCCATGGGTTCCGCCCTGGTGTAGCTCTCGTCCCATAGCGTGACAGTACCCGTATAGTCTGTGTCAATGTCGATCACACCGCAGACATCCCACCACTGGCCCTCCATGCTCTCATAATAGCCCGAACAGCCAGTCATGACCCACCAGCCGTACCAGTCGCCATTCCACCAGTCGAGCAGCGCGTCTCCGGTCCCGGCAGACTGCGCCGTACCGCTCCCAGCTGATTCCCGGCTGAGTGTGGAGGGATCGACGGTGATTTTACCGTTTTTGTCGCCGAACGCCTCCTCAAAGGTCACTTCGACCTTGCTGGTCGTATCCGCCAGCACAAAGGCTGTGCGGATCTCAAGGGTCGCACCTGGCGCGACATCCGTAAATTGATCTTCGATCACCGTAGCATCATAGGAGTCCGGATTGGAATAGACGATGGCAACCGCCAGCTCCGCACCGTTCTGCATGGCTGTTTCGGAGATCGACCAGAGATAGGAATGACTGTCCTCGCCGTTGTTCGTAAAATCCAACGTCAGAACGACCGCGTCGTTTCCATCCGAATCCTCCATGATGCACGCGCCCTTATAGAGCAGCTCATAATCGCCGAGCTTGAGCAAATTGGAGTCTGCCAGTTCCTTATCTGTCGATTCCTTATTTTTACCGCAGGCGGTGAGACTGAGCAGCATCAGCGCCGCAAGAAGCAGGTACAAAAGTTTGGTCTTCGTTTGTTTCATAGTTCCCTCCAAAATTTACGGAACACAAAGCAGCTATTTTTTTGTGAAGGTTCCGCTGATACCGTAACCGGAATTTTCGTTCATGGTGAGGCTGCTGCCATCCACAGAGAACGTGTAGGTAGACGGATCGCTCCAGCTTTCCAGCGTTACCGTAAGCTGGTCTCCGTCAATGGTATGGGTGCCCTTTTGTTTCATGTAGGAATTCTCCATGGTGCATTTGCCTTTCCCATCGAACGTCCATGTGATAACGCCGTCATCACCCAGGTCGGCCGACCATGTGCCGGAGAGGGCGTCCTTGCTGCCTCCACAGGCGGCCAAACACAGAACCATCGTGAGCGCCAAAAGAAGCGCCAAAGTCTTGCTTAATTTTTTCATCATCTTGCTCCTTTGTGTTGTGTATTTGTTCTATCCATTGACAGCTCCGCCGCAAAATTCACAGCAGCCGCTGGCATCTGGTGTGGTGGTGGCTCCACAGAACGGACAGGTCAGCGCCGTCTTAGGAGTTGCGGCTGCGACCGCTTCATTCCTTACCTGCTCCCGAACCTGGAGCAATGCATCCCGGATCTCGCGTCCCATCTCCTCATACTGCCGGTACTCCATACTGGAACGGACCTCATCCGCATTGGATGTCCGGGAACCGCCCATGAAGGGCCGCGCGCCAGGGCGGGAGCCTCCAGGCATACCGGGGCGGATTGGCCCCGCACCTCCGGTGCGGAGACCGCCGCCCTTGACGCAGGGCTGTGCATCCGGCCCGTCCAAAAGGGTTTCCTCATCATTGTCAACAGAAGAACCGTTCAGCTTGAAGCGGATTTCATTAAAGTATGGGTTGTTGACATTGATTACAATGTAGAAATCATAAGAAAAGGCGTAGCGTCTGGGGGAAAAGCTCTGCCGTTTCCCCTCCGCATCCTTATACTGGATTTCTGTCTTGCTCTCGTCAATGTCCAGCTTGCAGCCAGTCACATCGGAGAAGGACAGTACATCCGGGTTGGCCTCCTGCCAGTTCCGGGCGGATGTGACCATGAATCTCCCGTCATCCTCGTCCAGCAGGACTTTCATGCCCTCGCCCAATGTGCGGGTCACCCGGAACGCCGCTACTTTCTCTTGGTTGGTTTCCCGGTAAGCCAGCTGCTCTTTGATCTCCTCCACGGTGCTCTGCCTCCGGTCACTGAACCAGGGGGAGAGCTTTGCCGCGCAGTTCTTACAGCAGTTCCCATCCTCCAGCTTCCGGTTGCCCAACAGCCCGATCTCGCCGCCGCAGATGGCGCATTCCTTTTTCTCAAACAGTTTTCCGAACAGTGCCATAATAATCTACCTCCTCTCGGTATACGTTACCTTGCCTTTATGGCGATCATTCCTGAGAACCATTCTTCATCTGAATAGCGCCATAGATATACAGGCCGGGCACAAGCAGGTTCAGGATCAGGCTGGTAATGCTGAAATCTCCCCCGGCGACAAGACCGATGATCATAGAGATGATGCTTAAAACGGCAATGATGACGCCCCACTTGATGCAGGCGGCCGCTTTCTGCGGTGCGTTGCAGGCGCCGATGCCCTTAATTCCAGCGACAAACTGAATGACAGATGCCAGCGTTACAATAGTGGAACTGGCATAGAGCAGGCCGGTACCTTCGCCAGTCTCCATAAGCGCCGCAAGGGCACTGATGCCGAGAATGGCGATGATGCCCGCGATGACACCGATGACGCCGCCGATAATCATGAGAACGGAAGTGACCTTCAAAAATTTTTGACCTTTCATGTGTAATATCCTCCTACTGTTTTGTGTTTTGTTAATCGTTTTAAGTGTTATGTCTGCTCGTCCAGCAGTCGTAGGGTCAGACTACGGCTTTCCTGCCTCGTTTCATCCCTGGATGTCTCCGTCATCAAAGGGATCTCCGCACTCCGGGCAGAACTTGGGTGGATGGGCGGGGTCGTCCGGCTCCCAGCCGCACTTGTCGCACTTGTACTGCGGTACGCCGGCAGGCTTAGGCTTGCCGCACTCGGCACAGAACTTTCCTTTGTTCACCGCTCCGCAGGAGCAGATCCAGCCGTTTGTATCCGTAGGCTTGGGCTTCCCGCACTCCGGGCAGAACTTTCCGGTGACTGTGGCCCCGCAGGAGCAGGTCCAGCTATCCCCTGCGGGTTTAGGGACGGGCTTGGGTGCGCCGCAGCTCGCACAGAACTTGCCGGTATTTCCGGTCTGCCCGCAGGAACACGCCCATCCCTCCATAGCAGGAGCCGCCGGAGCGGGCTGCTGTACCGATTGCTGCTGCCCCATCTGGAAGAGGCTTTGGGCGTTCATGCCGCCGGCCTGACCGGCCATCCCCATGCCCATGAAAGCCATAGCGGGACCGGCATTGGGGTTGGCGGCTGCCGCCTGCATGGCGCCGGCTTGTGCGCCGACAAGATGCGCTGCCGCGCGGGTTGGGTCCATAAAGGCCGTATTGCGCTGCAGCTCCTTGATCATCTTTTCGTCTTCCTCGTTGGCCTTGACGCTGGAAACGCCGAAGGATACGATCTCAAGGCCCCGAAGATCCCGCCACTTTGCGGACAGTTCCTGGTTCAAAGCATCTGCCAGCTCTGTGGTGTGGCCTGGAAGGGCAGAGTATCGAATGCCCATATCGCTGATCTTTGCGAAGGCGGGCTGCAGTGCGGTCAGCAACTCGGTTTTCAGCTGGCCGTCAATGGTTCCGCGGTCAAAATCCGCTTCCACATTGCCGCAGACATTGGTATAGAACAGCAGGGGATTTGCCACCCGGTAGGAATACTCCCCGAAACAACGGATAGCAATGTCGATGTCGATCCCTGCCCGCTGGTCCACCACCCGGAAAGGAACCGGGGAGGGCGTGCCGTACTTGTTGCCTATGATCTCCTTGGTGTTGAAGTAATACACCCTCTGGTCCTTGGGGGCCTCGCCGCCAAAGGTAAAACGCTTGCCGATATTCTGGAACACCTGCCCGATACTCTCCCCCAGGTCGCCCGAAAAGATGCTGGGCTCCGTGGAGGCGTCGAAGGTGAATTCGCCGGGTTCGGCGCATACCTCCACCACCTTGCCCTGCTCCACGATCATCATGCACTGGCCGTCGGCCACGGCGATCACGGAGCCGCTGGTGATAATGTTGTCGCTGCCTTTGGTGTTGCTGGAGCGCCCGGAGGCCCGTTTCCGCCCCTTGACCGCCAGCACGGTAGCGGGGATCGCCTCACAGTAGAAATACTCCTTCCACTGATCGGCCATCACGCCGCCTGCAGAGCCTAATGCCGCTTTAATAAGTCCCATAATTACATCCTTCCTTTCAATAATAGTTTTCTTGCTACCATCTCCATTTTTTGGCGTCAAGGCAGTCTCATTTCCGTCTGTAGTAAGCAAGAGAAGCCCCGGAATTGCCGTTCTTTTCAAAAGAGATGTATAATTCCAGTGTATCAGGACCGGTGATGGCTGCGAAATACGAAACACCTTCCTCCTCACATAGCAGCCGAACAGACCAAACCTCGTTGGGACAGCCGTAGTACAACAGCTCATCCAAAAATTTGACCTCCATTTTCCGCTCATGCGCCCTGATTCCGTATTCATCCACACGGTCATAATCCACCGTGAAATCCGTAGTGGGAATATCGCCGTCATAGACGCGGGTAAAGCACAGCGTTGAGACAATGCCCTCCTCCTCCGCACTGTACCGCCACCCCCCAACTTCTCCCTCGACCATCTGCCAGCTACCTTCCAGATCGGACATAGAAAATTCTGCGCCCGAAATGGAAGGCTCACCACCCAACTCCAGCCATTCATCGTTGATCTGGTCATAGGCATAGATCGTGTCGCAGCTAACAGCGTAGTAAACTTCCTGCACAAAATGCGTTTCATGGTCGGTGCCCAAGGAGATGATCCGGCAGTTCTGCCCATTAACAGCCTCCTGAAGCCCTGTGTCCAGCATAACCATGCCAAGTTCGAGATAATATCGGACAATCTCGGTTTCCCGCAGACGCTCGAATGCCTGCTCAGAGGCCGGATACTCCGTGCCCAAACCATCAACGGAAACCGCTGCAGCCTCCTTGCCAGATGGCGGAACCATATCCGGCCCACCACTTGGAACCGCACTGCTTTCGGAACCATCCCCGTCCATATCACCCGGCTCCGTTTTGGATATTTCCGGCAGCTTCCTGCCGTTTCCGGCTGCTGGAAGAGACTGTGCGGCATTGTTTACGTCTCCGCAGGCAGTCAGACTAAAAATCAGGAGAGGCACCAGCACGATGCCTATCCAGCGTTGTTTCATGTTCTCTCCCCCCAAGGATCGCATTCCGTGGGGATCCGTATCCCACTGAGGATACTGGAATACTCCCAGAGATACCATAGGCTGCCCTTTTGCCGGAGCTTGACCGGTCTGGGAGAATCCGCCCCCGCCGTTTTCAGGAATACCCGGATATACCCGGTCTCTATGTCCTGGGGACGCGGATCTGGAAGCACATTCAGCACATAAGGCTGTGCCGGGGTATAGTTGTTCTGTGGCGCCGATCCCTCAAAGTAGGCCAGGGGCAGATAAGGCTTGTCCCGCAGGCGATCCCGGAGAAATTGGCTGTCGTAGGGAGTCATGGGTCTGGAACCCCGCAGCATATCCATCGCCTCCACACCAGCATCCTTGTCCTTTATGTATAGCTGCAATGCACACAGGAACATGGCACAGGTGTTCTCCGGCTTGGAAAGATCCATTTTCGGACACGTCTGGAATTCCTGCAAGGTAGAGGGAATTATGTTTAATGTGACCGGCATTTGTTTGTCTCCTTTCTTTTAGGATCGGCAAAAAATTGTCTGCCGTCTTTATATGTACCCGGAAAGTCGTGGAAGCAATGCGGCAGGAACCCACTTCTTCCAGCTTCCCATGGACACTGTAGATAGTTTCTGCACCGAATAAATAATCCGGTCGTGACTTTCCAAAGGCTCACCAGATTTCTTGGTCGGTTATTTGGATCTCTCGGTTAAAAACCTGCGTACTGGTGGTGCGGATGCCGTTTGTGTCCTTGAGACGCATCTGAAACAGCAGGGTATCCGCATCTAATACCGTAACATAAAATTCTTCCTCTGCGTAATTTTGGTATATTGTCTCAGCACTGAACAACTGGAGGCGCCATGCCTCGTTCCCACATCCCTCATAAATTGGGGTTTCCTGGTATTCCACCGTCATGGCCTGTGCCTCCCTCAAATATCCGGGATGCCATTCGTCATAATAGTCCACACCATCCGGCTCAGTCTCGTCCCAAGAACTGCGAAAAGTCAATCTGCGGCAGATCTCCATTTCGCTGGCCGTGAAATCCCAGACCTCCGGATCACCTTCTGTGACAGTCTCGCCGGAAACCATGCGCCATTGGCCGAACAGGTCCGCCATGCAGTATTCCCCGCCTTTGGCTGGCATGGGCTGCCATTCCAGCCAGAACTGGTCGCCTAAGAAATCCAGCATCAACTGGCTCTCCGCCATATGCCCTTGGGCAAAAACCGCGTCTTCGTTTATCCCGTCAGCTTCCGTACTCAGGAAAAAGCCACCGCTGCCATCCGGATACCAGAAACAGTCCGGGCCGATCCCGAGCAGAAGGTGGTACGCGCCGGTATAGTCAAAGCTCTGGGGCTTCCATTCCCGATACCTGGCAACGCCGCCCTCCAACAGGTATAGTTCTATAACCCGGTCATCCTCCGGCAAAGTTCCTTCCAGTGTCTGGCCTTCCACTGTCATCATGTACCGTACAGCCTGCCAGCAAGTATACGCCCATAGGTTTTCCGGCTCTGCTGGTTCCCGCACTGGCTCCTGTGTCTCTCCAAACGGATTTTCCAGTTCTACGGTTCCTTCTGTTTGGATTGATTGGAATGTATCGCAGGCATGGTCGCCGCTTTCTGCCGTTTTTCCACACGCTGTCAGGGTGACTGCAATCATACAGAAGAAAATGATCGCGACGTACCGATGATAATCCATACCGAATCCTCCTCGCTAATGTTTACTTGCATGGCATATACCTCCCACAATGTAATCTGATGGGGGAGCCCCACCATTTCGTCTACACTCAGTCTTCCATTTCTTTTTTGTGCCTTGGTGTGAGCATTGTCCCACAATTGGGGCAAAAGATCGCGTTGTCCGAAAGCACAGTTTCGCATACTGGACAGCAGTGGTGTAAATTAAGGTAGAACTGGTAAAGAGTTTCCTGGGGAAGTCCACTGCCGCATTCTCCACAAGTTTGCTGCTCCGCAGAGACGGTTGCGCCGCAATTAGCGCAAACTTTGAGCTGCTTCATAGCTTCTGGGCCGAATCCATATTGCTTCATGCTTTCCAGCCGGATCTGCTCAATTTGCTGCCTTGTCATCTCATAATCCCTCTCCTTCGTATTGGAGCCGTTTGCCGCAACGTGGACAAAATATTTCTGTGGAGGTGATCTCCTTGCCGCAGTGGGAGCAGTACCGAGGTAAATTTTCCCACGGCGCACATTCCACACATTCCGCCACATCAGCGTTATACATGGTATTTGATACCCATTTTCCGCACTTGTGACACCGGTTAAAATATTTCTGTGCGTCTTTCCATGCGGTTTCCAATTCCTGCTCCTGTGTCTCTGCTTGGATAGGATCGGTCGTATGTAACAAAGCACCTGTGATGTCACAAAAGAAGCTGTACCGATTTCCTCCCGAGTCGGCGATCACCTTGTAGCGTGCTGTTTTATGGGCAAGCGCCATCAAATCCCTCCTTTCTTTTCTTTGACCCTCGATTAAGTCATGGTTATATGGTATAATAGGAATCAAAGGAGAGCGGCCTCTGTTTGTTGGCAGCGTAGCCAGAGGCGTTTAATTGAAGACAAAGCCCATACCCTCCTTCGGCATTGCCTGCACCCATAATTTAAGCGATTTCCACACTTTTGTCCCCACCCCAAACCCCCGAAAGGGTAGGGTTGAAAAGAAAAAATCTGATTTTCTTGCCACCCCGAACCGAAAAATGGGTAGGGGAAACAAAAAATCAGGTTTCTTTCAAGGCTAAGACTGGAAATGCTGTAAATGAGATACCAAGGAAGATACGGTAATGAGAGTTGTATTTCGCGGGGAGGTGTCCACGCATGACTAAGCAGAATCAAAGAACGGGAGTCCTGGCAGCTGTGCTGATCGTCTGTGCTATCTCTGCCCGCGTTTTGGGAAAGTTTGATGTTTTTCCCGTACCGCTGGGTTTGGTCCGCACGATCCTTTATATCAGTCTGTACATTGGCTGGGGTCTCTCTGTCAGCCATCGCATTTTACAAACACAGGTGCGCCGCTATATGGTCGGCGTTTCATGTCTGACCGTCTTCTGGTTTGTTATACGGTCAATAAAATATTTTTTTGTGGTCGCTCCTGATGCGATCCGGCATCTATGGTACTGGTACTATTGTCCTATGCTGTTCATACCTCTGCTTTCCGTGTTTGTTTCCATGTCGCTGGGTAAGCCGGAAAGCTACCATCTGCCGAAATGGACAAGACTGCTCTATCTTCCCACCCTGTTCTTTCTGCTGCTGGTACTGACAAACGATCTCCATCAGCTTGTTTTCTCCTTCCCGGCCGGAACGGTTTGGAGCGATACGGATAACGGATACGAGTACGGATATTATTTTGTTATCGGGTGGGAGATCATCTGTGCGCTGGCCGCCTTTGTGATCATGCTCATCAAATGCCGTTTGGCGCAAAGGAGAAAATACTTACCGGCGCTTCTGCTGTCCTGCTCCATTCTATATGCCTTTATCTACGCCAGCGGAGCCAGGTGGATGCAAGTGATAGGCGGAGATATTACAGCGGTGCAGTGCCTGATGTTTACCGCCATACTGGAAAGCTGTATCCAGTGCGGATTGATCCAGACCAATACTGGCTATGATGAGCTGTTTAAGGCCGGGACCTTCGGCGCCCAGATTGCTGATCACGACCATAAGGTCCGCTACGCCTCCGCAAATTCGCCTGTGCTTTCTGAACAGATCATGTGTGCGGCAGAGGAGGGCGCCGTCAATCTTGATAAACATACCTTGCTAAAAAGTTACCCTATCGAAGGCGGTCATGTGTATTGGCAGGAAGATATAACAGATATTACTGCCCTGCTTGAAAAGTTGGAAGAAAACAAGGAAACCATTGCAGAAAGCAACCATCTGGAACAGGAAAATTATCGTATCAAGCTGGAGATCCACACCTTGCGGGAAAAGAATCGGCTCTATGACCTTTTACAGGAAGAAACCGCTCATCAGATCGATTTATTGAATGACCTGTTTTATCTATATGACGAAGAAGAAAATCCGGAAAAGCGCCGCAGTCTGCTTGCGAAGATCACTGTAATCGGCGCTTACATAAAACGCAGAGGCAACCTGATCTTTATCCGTGAAAAAACGGAAACCATCGATACCACAGAACTGGCCCTTTGCATGGAGGAATCCTTTTCAAATTTGAAACTGATGGGGGTCGAATGTGAAGCAGACATTCCGAAGGGCAGCAAAATCTTTACCCAGGACGCAATCCTGGTCTACGACTTTTTTGAGAAGGTGATGGAGACCGCTATAGATGATATGAGCTTTGTTTGGTTGAAAGCGCGTATTCTTGCAGATTCGATCATCCTCCGTCTGGAGGTGGAGTGCGAAAGCTCCCTTGCATATTTTCGGGATACCTGTGAAAGCTGCTCCTCTGAAGATGGCGTATGGCGCTTTATCTTCCGCATCGGAAAGACGGGTGGACAAACATGACAACATTCTATTTATCCTCCGAAATGGAACAGTCCGTATGGATGATCTGCCTGTTCTTTTCTTTGATATTGGATGTGTTTCTTTTCCTTGCATCCCTTGACCGAGGTGGGAGCAGACGGTGCAGGCTTCTGAACGCCGTGGTATTTATCGCTTTGCTGATCCTGCTGTGCATTGCCGGGGATGCCTTTGAGAAAAAGGCCGATGGACTTCCTATCAATCCTTTGCTGCCATTTCCAATGTGGTCGCTGTGGTGCATCGCTGGCATGGTGGGTACTTTGCTCCTTGGTCAAACCGCTGTGTTGATCCATCGGAAAGGCCGGACACTTAGCCACAATTCCGTGAAACGGGCAATCGATATGTTGCCCAACGCGATCTGCTATTTCACCCCATCGGGTGAGCTCAAACTGTGCAATCTACAAATGCACCGCTTGTTCCACATACTGGCGCAAAGCGATCTCCAGCACTTCGATGAATTGCGGCAGGCACTTACAGAGTGTGATAAGAAAAGCGGTGTTGTAAGGCTCCCGGATGAAGAGCAGACCTATCTGTTCCCCGATGGTAAGGCTTGGCGCTACTCCCAGACGGAGCTAACGGTACCAGACGGCACAGTTTACACAGAGGCGATCTTCTCAGATGTGACTGAACTTTACGAAAAGGGACTGAGACTCAAGGAACAGACTGAGCAGCTCAAAAAATTCTCCCGTGACTTAAAGATTCTTTCGGATAATGTACTGACATTGACAAAGGAAACGGAAGTCCTGTCGGCAAAAACCAAACTGCATGACCAGATGGGGGCGGGGATCATTGCTATGCGGCAGATTTTGCAGCAAGAGCAGGTATCCCAGGAGGCCGCAGACAGCCTTCTATTGTTTCAAAAAGCAATCAGGACCATTAAAAATGACAATGAATACCCCCAGGAGCGCGGGGAGCTTGCGGAATTTTTGCGGGATGCCAGTACCATCGGCGTAAAGGTAGAAATGGCTGGCGAATTACCAAAGCAGGAGGAAATATATCGCATATTTGTGATCGCCATGCGGGAATGTCTGACCAACGGCGTCCGCCATGCGGATGCAACGGCCCTTTATGTCACCGCCCGGCAGGACGGAAACAACATTTCCCTACGTATCACAAATAACGGAAAGCCCCCTGAAAGCGTCATTGTGCCGAAGGGCGGGTTACTCAACCTTCACCGCCATGTTACGAACTTAGGAGGTACGATGGAAATACAGTGGTCACCAGCCTTTACGCTGATAATCGTCATGCCCGTAGAAAAGGAGGCGGCAGAGTGAAACAAGTGTTAATTGTAGAGGATCAGCGGATGCCCCGCAAATATATGGAGAGGATGATCTCCGACAGTGAAAAATATGCCCTGGCAGCCAGTATAAGCGGCGCGGATGTTGCACTTGCCTATTGCAAGCGTCAGATGATCGACCTGATCTTGATGGATGTCTGTACTGCTGGAAACAAGGATGGCATCGAAGCTGCCGCCGAGATCAAAGTGGCGTTCCCAAACATAAAGATCATCGTTGTCACATCAATGGTCGAGGTCGGTTTTTTAGAAAGAGCCAAAGCCGCAAAGGTAGACAGCTTTTGGTACAAAGATTTAAGTCCCGAAGACCTGATCGATGTCATTGATCGCACAATGGCAGGAGAACATCTCTTTCCCCATGAAACGCCACAAGTGAAATTAGGTCTTGTAAGCAGCACCGATCTGACTGCAAAAGAAATCCAGGTACTGCGCCTTGTATGTGATGGTCTGGAATACAGCGAGATCGCCCAGGCCCTTTCTATCACAGAGAGGACCGTGAAATATCATGTTTCCAACATCCTGCAAAAAACAGGCTATGCCAACAAGACCCGCCTTGCCATAGCAGTTACAGGCAAAAAATTTATTATTCCGAGCCTCCCGGAGGATCTGGACTTTGACATAACCAAATAACAGAGCACACAGCTTTATTTCCCGGTTTCAATGAAGCCGGGAAATTTTTTTGAGAAAACTTCAAAAAACTGTACTCAGGGACAGTGCGAGAAAATGGCTTCTTCGCTATACTGGTATCATCAAAGGATTCAAAATGATTGATGGGAGGCCGCCTTATGCGAAGAATCGTGATTGATATGCAGAATGTCCTGTTTGCGGACGCAGTAGCCGAAGCCTTACGCAACTTTGATTCCGATCTGGAACCAGTCATGAGCGAAAGCCCGGACAAAACTCTGTCGCTATGTGATGCTGTGCTTGCAAATGTTCTGATTATGGAAGTTACCGTATACACATCCTGGACACTGGAGGAGCGGCTAAAAATCCGAAACGCTCTGAAAAAGGCTCAGCCAGATTGCAAGATCGTGCTGGTGGTGGATGAAAACACAGAGAAAAAGCTGGCGGACAGGGTGCGGCAGGCCAAGAAAGATGGTCTGGTAGACAATTTTATTTACGGTTCCGTTTCTTCCAGCTATCTCTCCGCTGTCATTGACGCACTTTAGGACAGAGGCTGGTGAGGACCATGCAGGGTATAGGAGGACACCAAAATGAAGAAATTATGTATTTTCTTTCTCACCATCATACTGCTGGTGGGCATGACCGGCTGTGGAAATAAGGTTACAAACGATCCCATCACATTGACGATGTGGCACGTCTATGGAAGTCAGACAGAATCGCCGCTCAATGTAATGATCGATGAGTTTAACCAAACGAAGGGGAAAGAATGCGGTATTGTTATTTCTGTTGTCTCCGTCACAAATTCTACTGCTATAGACGACGCGCTGATTGCCTCTGCCCATAACGAACCGGGGGCGGTTCCCATGCCGGATCTGTTCACGGCCTATCCGCGGGTGGCGGAAGAGATTGGGCTTGACCGGCTCTTGGATTGGAGCGGTTATCTTTCAGAGGAAGAATGCTCTGCTTATGTGGATGAGTTTCTGGCGGAAGGCGTTATAGATGGACGGCTGGTTATGCTGCCCATCGCCAAATCAACAGAACTGTTATTCTTAAACAAGACGATATTTGACCGCTTTGCCGCTGACACAGGAGTATCGGAAGAAGATCTTCTCCATTTTGAATCTCTCTTTGCTCTGTGCTGCCAATACTACGATTGGTCAGGCGGCGCAGAGATGTTCCAAATTAACGACTTCTATCACTACTTCCTGGTCAATGTCTCCGGGCTGGGCGGACAGTTCATTCGGAATGGAAAGCCGGACCTGTGCAGTGCAGAATTTGAACAAGCCTACCTACCAATGGCCCGTGCGGCGATCCATGGAGGACTTTGTACTGGTGACGGTTATGCTTCCGACCGCTGGAAAACAGCCGAGGTTATCAGCAATATCGGTTCCACAGCAGGGATGTTGTATCTGAGGGACTATGTGACCTACCAGGACAATACCACCGAAGAAATTGAAACAGCGGTATATCCCTACCCCACCTTTTCCGATGCCTCGCCAGTGGTTATACAAAGGGGAACTGGTTTGTTTTCCATGAAAAGTGAGGACGAGCGAAAAAATAGGGCCGCCGCCATTTTTGGAAAATGGATCACACAGAAAGAACACAATCTGGACTTTGTGATTGCTTCCGGCTATTTGCCGGTTACGGAAAATGCCTTTTCTGCTCTGTTTTCAAATATGGATATGATTGAGAATGAGAAATTTCATATGCTCTATGGTGCGGTGGACCAAATGTATGGCTCCTACTCCTTTTGCCCTTTGCCGCTGTATGACGCTTCCGGCGAAGCGCAATCCAGGTTTGAGGAGACCACAAAGAGCATATTGTCTACTGCCCACCGGGACTATATCAGCCGCATAGAGCGCGGGGATGACCCGGAGACAGTGATGTCAGAACTCCTTGACTCTTCGCTTTCGGAAATTCAGGAGGCCGTAGAGCGGTGACACAAAAGGGGGAAAACCATGATATTACGCCTAAAAGAAATCAGATCCGTACTGGAGGCGGCTCAGACGCAGAGCGTTTCCATGCGCCGCCGCCTGATGCTCTATCTTTTTACCATAATGCTCTTTTTTGCGTTCTTGATCGCTATGCTATTGTTCCTTTTCGGTGCAATCGATCCTATTGGATATGAAATTGAGCGGGCTTTAAGCAATCAACTTGAGAACTCTGTAAACTCCATAGAGCATCAAAGCAATGATCAGGCAGCCTATGTGCTTGCCTTTTCCCAACAGATAACAGCGGCAGTCAAAGACGAACTTTCAGATGCCGGGATTACCTTCAACGAACTTCGCAATACTCCTGACGCACTGGAGTCCATGCAAAACAGGCTCTTTGATGTCGTCAGCAGCAATATGAAACTTGCACCTTGCAGCGGAGCATTTTGCTTTTTGAAAACAACGGTCAACGATGCACTGCCGGATAAAAGCTATAATGGGCTGTATCTAAAGTTTGCAAATCTTTATGCGGAAAACACAATCCATAATGATGTTTGTCTTTTTCGTGGATTTTCTACTGTCGCACGAGAAAAAAACATCAATCTCCATAGTACATGGCAGTTAGAAACACAAGAAGGGTTATTCCCGGAAATCGACGGAGTGATGTCCGGCAAAAGCCAGAGCATCTCCGGCGCCTGCTTTCTTACATCCGTTTATAAACTGCCTGACACATGGGAAAGTGTGCGCTTTCTCTGTATACCTGTTTTAGATTCTGGTGGCAACACGATTGGTGTGTGCGGCTTTGAAATCAGCAGTCTGTATTTTTCGCTTTCCCATAAGACGATGGGAAGCGGCCAGGCACATATCTTTTGCGCTTTGCTGACGGAAGATTCGGATTGTTATGTAGGGCAGATCGCCGGGAATCAATCTGGTTATTTCCCACCAATTGAAAATTCTTTTTCTGTTGAGAACGGATCAAGCCTGACTACCTTCCATAGCGGAGACACTGAATTTGTTGGTAAGACCCAGGAACTAACAATAGGGACTACTGCCCATATGGTTGCTGCCATGCTCCCTGCCACAGAATATCAGGCGCTTGTGCAGACGGTGCGGCTCAAAATTGCCGCATTCCTGTTTATCGCTTCTTTTGCCATTTTGGTCTCCATTCTTTGGGGCAGCAAAAAATATGTTGCACCCATATTAAAAGACTTGGAACAGATTAAAACTAACACAGACCGGACGCAGAGCGAGTCTCATGTTTTGGAGATTGAGGACCTCTTTGCTTTCCTCGTAGAACAGGACCGAGAACACGAGGCAGCTTTATCCGCTTTGAACCAGGAGCGACTGGAAGCTGAGAGCAGACAAGAACGGCTGCAAAGCAAACTGGAACAGACCAGCAGTGATCTTGGGTCCGCGCAGGCAGAAATTGCCCGACTTGCCTATTCCAGAAAACAAGAGATCGATCCCGACGATTTTCAATATTTTTTGGAAGGGATTAGTCAACTTACTCCAACAGAAAGAAAGGTCTTTGATCTGTATCTTGAGGGGAAAAACGCAAAAGAGATCATTGCGATCTTAGGAGTTACAGAAAATACATTAAAGTTTCACAACAAGAATATCTACAACAAACTGGGAGTTTCGTCCCGGAAACAACTCCTTCGTTATGCCACTTTGATGAAACAGCAGGAGGAAAATGATCAGCAATAACGCACGAAACAACAGTTGCGCTACTTGGTTATTAGGAATTCCATATAATCAGGGAATCAGACAGAAACGGCTTTTTTGACTGGTTTCTACAAGGAAAAATTTCTGATTACATTCAGGCAATGTCTGTGCTTTTTCTCAGACGTTCTTTGCATGAACTGCTGTTTTTCCTAATTACGGAGACATCATATCATTTCAGTCCATAAAGTCGTTTCAATACATTCTCATCTGTAACAGTATATCTGTTAGCATTGAGTGGTCGTTTGTCAGGACAAGTGCGATAAACAGCAACGCAGGAATATAAGGCAAATAAACCTGATCCGGAAGAACATATCCTTCCGGCTTTCGCATACACAATGCAAGAAACAGTCCCATGGTTGGGCTCAGCAGCATAGGAATATAATACAGATACCAACCCATACGCAATGCAACTGCCATGTTCTCCGGCATCATATATTTACAGCTCCGCACGAATATCCAGAAGATCATCATTCCTGCTATTCCTGTCAGATGAGTTAATGTATAATTACTATCTTTGCCAATAATAATTATACACTAACCTTTTTAGGATACTAATTTTCCATTTATAGTTGATGAATATTGAAAATAACTATACTAAAACTTTCCCAATTTGCGGTACTATAGAAACCCGCTTTTTGAAGTGTTGAAACCGCTGATTTTCGCCTTTTAGGCCCTATATCACATAGATTTTATATTTCAAATGCTCTATTGAGCACATTGGGACAGAAAAGCCGGCTATAAATCTTTGACAAATTCTCTTTGAAATACCACAAAATATAGTACCGAAATCAACAAAATGTACTATATTATAAGTGATTTTATAGCTATCCCAGAATGCATTCATAAGTGGTCAAGGCCTGTTAATGCTGCTGTTTTAGGCAATCTTCTATAGTTACATTGTCTCTATAGTACGGTAGATTGTGAAACTTTTACTATACTGTGTCTGTAGTTTATTCCCATTTAAGTTGTACATTTTCCTTCAGAAGCCCCATATGGTACAGTGCCTGCACACAATCCACATAGCCCTGGATATAGGCACGCTTCTCCTGGGCAGACGCAAAATCTTCCAGGCGCTCCTTCATTTCCTCTGCCTTTTCCTGCTCTCCTACAGGCAGGGTTTCCAGAAACACTTCCCATTCCTTCTCTGTTTCCTTCCATGCCTCCAGAGCCGCTTCATATTCCGGGGTACGCACATAGCTTTCTCGTTTTACATTTTCCCCGTTCAAAGTTCCTAAAAACTGGGCGATCTTCAACCACACATCATTTACCATTTCACTTCTCCTTCTTTCTTATATTTTCCACATTTCCTTATATTTTTATCCTTACTGCTCATTATACATATCATAGGAGAGTTTTATCAACCATAATCGCTTAATTATTTATTCTATAGCAGATAAAATTAGTCCATAGCAAGTGAGGAGGCAAAGGAATGGATGACTTATTAAGGCAGATCGGCAACCGCATATTAAACCGCAGAAAACAGCTTCGTATGACACAGGAAGATCTGGCTGAAAAAGCGGGCATCACTCCACAGACCGTTTCCTCTGCGGAACTCGGCAAAAAAGCGCTCCGCCCGGAAAATATCATCCGGGTATGTTCCGCCCTTGATATCAGCACCGATTATCTGCTCCTTGGTGAAACAAATGCCAGTGACCATTCCATACTGCTCACCAAAATTTCAGACCTTCCTCCCATACAATACCGCCATCTGGAGGATATTATCAACAGTTTTATCCTGGCATTGGAAGAAAGGGAAGCACAGAGCGGAAAATGACCTCCCTGTGCTTTTTAACTGCTCCGAAACGCCGACATGGTATCTGCAATCAGCGCAAAGGCTGCCTGATCCATTTCTTTCTGCGGTTCCCCTTTCTCCGTTCTCCTTTTTGGTTCTATAATCCCCCATTCCGCCATATGCTCCCTGCCTGTATCTGAACTGGAGCTATTCTGCCTTATATCCTCTTTCCCTGCCAGAATCTCCGCAACGATTTCTTCGATTGCCGCCCTGTCTATGGTCTGGGGAATGGCAATATCCGGTGTTTCCGGGCAGTTGATATAGTGGAGGACCGCATTCACAAGAAACTGTGCTTTGCTTCGCGGCCCCTGTTTTTCCAACAGACGAATCACGGCGTCATGGGCCGGATCATTTTCATTGAATTTGATACAGAACCGCTCCCGGTCTTTCTTTCCACCCATAAGCTCACCTGCCTACCGTTTCCATTTTATAGAGAAATTCATACCCCTTTGCATTGGCATTGATATCCTCCACAAATAAAGCATTTCCCACCTTCCCGGATGCTTCAATCTGCCGGCGCAGAAGGATGGCGCCGCCGCCCACAAATACCACCATGCCGGACATCAGATCCAGCATACGCTCCCGCAGGCTGTTTGCCAGGTCATTTATAAAATCCTGCGCCAGCTTTTCTACAAGGGAGGAGACTTTCGGGGCATAAGTGCTCTCACCATCCTTTAAGATACCGTCAATATCCGTTTCTTCCAGCAGGATGTCAAATTCCGAGTTGACTTTCGTCCGAATCCGGTTATAGAGCAGGATCACTCCGTTTTCCAGGGAATCGCAGATACTCAGATCTGCCCGGCCGTAACGCATCATCAGGTAGTCCGCCGTAAACCCGCCGATATCTACGATAAGCACCCTCGGCTTCTCCAAAAGCCTGTTCATCATGGTTACGGCCGCCGCAAAAGCCTGTGGATAGCATCGTACATCCTCAATATAAATGGTGTACGGATTATCGCGGTACTGGAAATTTACAATGCCCCTGTTAGAAAAATACCGTATAAAGGACTGATTCTGCGCCCCATAATGGGCTGGCGGAAGCCCCACAGCCAGAGACACATGCACCACTTCCTCCCCATACCTCTCCTTTAAGTGGAGTTCTTCCGCAATCCCGAACAGGGTAAGGATGAAAAAACGGTCATCCTCTGTCTTATCCCTTTTATAAGGAATCCTCTGGTTTGACAACGTGTAAAACTTATCCTGGTATTCCAGGATATTGCTGCCGAATGGCCTGGTGATGCTCTCCACCAGCCCGGATACGAAGGGCTTACCGTGGATCGTCTTCATTTGTTTGTTTCCGTGATCGATTGCAATTAACATAGTTTTTCATCTCCTTTTTTTCTTTATACTTATTACTTACGCATTAGATACGCATTTCCCAACAAAAATTAAAAAACAGGACCGGCAGCATTATTTCTGCCGTATCCTGTTTTTTTACACCTTAACTTGTCCTGTCCATCCGGTCAGGTATGTATCCCATAGTACGCCTTCTCCAGATTCTCCCGGCCGTGAAGGATAACACCTCCGCAGATACCGTTCCCATAGGGCGTCTGTTCCTGGAAGAAAAAGCTGTACGGTTCAAAATCATCATACACCGTAATCTGCCTGCTGCCTTTCCATCTCAGGAAATGGTCTGCCAGGAACTTTCCCAGTTTTTTCCGCAATGCTTTTGTCTCTGCCACTGCTTTCAGATTTCTCCTGCTCTGAAATTCTATCTTTGGCCTGCCACTTTCTTCTAAGGACAGCATCTTTATCTGCATACCGTCCTCCCGGCTCTGCGTTATGGAAGCTTTAAATTTCTCATAGGAAAGCCGGACTGTTTCGGTCCTGCCGGATACCTTCCCTCCCCCCGCGTCACTGAGCCAGGTAAATTCTATTTCCAGAATCTCTGCCTGCTCGAAAGACTTCCGTAATGACACTTTTGCAAAGGAGCGGATATCGGATACCGTCATATATCTTCTTTCTTCCAGTTCCAGCAGTTCTTTCTCTGTAAAGACAAAACCCTGGGGAGAGTGGTAGTCTTTAGAGAGCGTCCGCAGGGTAACACAGTCCTCGGATGTGGATAATTTTATCATCGTCCTGTTATTCATCTCATAGCCTCCTTCTAAACAGGGGAGAGCGCCTGTTTCCTCTCCCCTGTATGCATACGATTTATTTGTTTCTGGCTGGCAGCTTACCCATTATTCGCCTGCCATCTGGAAAAACTGGGCCGGCGTCAGGACCTTTATTCCCAGCTCCCTTGCCTTTGCCAGCTTGCTCCCGGCATTCTCCCCGCAGACCAGGTAATCCGTCTTTTTGCTCACCGAACTCCCGGCATGGGCACCCAGGGATTCAATCTTCTCATTGATGCCGCTGCGGGTATAGGGTTCCACCTTTCCGGTCACCACGACAGTCATCCCCACAAAAGGATTCTCCTGTACTGTGGCCGTATTGTTCTCCGCTGTCCTTTTTTCGATATGTAACATCTGCTGTAATACCTCCCATACATATAAGTTTTCTTCATCATAAAACCACTCATGGATATTGTTGTGCAGGGTATCCCCGAAATCAGGGAGCTGCGTAAAATCATACTGCTGATGCACTGCGTCCTCAAATTCCTCCAGGTCACCGTGGAACACTCCGGCAAGTGTCCGGCTGGCCGTATTTCCCACCATAGGGATATCCATGGCGATCAGATACCGCTCAAAGGTGGTATTTCTGCTGCCCTGGATGGCATCCCACAGGCGCTGCCAGGATTTCTCCCCAAAGCCTTCCATATTTACAATCTCGTCTTTATGCCTGTCAAGCCCATAGATATCCATGTAGGTGTGAATCCAGCCTTTTCCAATGAATTTCTCCAGAGTTGCCTCTGACAGGCCTTCGATATTCATGGCTTTCTGGCTGACGAAATGCACGAACTGGCGCAGGCGCCTGGTCTCACAGCTCTGGTTATCGCAGAACAGAGTCTTAGTGACCTTTTCCTTCCCATTCTCCACGGAACGGCTCTCGTGGATGCGGGCAGGCTCCCCACAGCAGGGGCACCTTTCCGGCACGGCCTGTTCCATGACAAAACGGCCACGGTCCAGGTTTTCCTCCACATGGGGAATGATCATGTTCCGCTTGCTGACCAGTATCCGGCAGCCGGGCATCAGCTCCATCCCTTCGATAAAGGAAAGGTTGTGCAGGCTTGCCCTGGACACCTCACATCCGTCTATCTCTACCGGTTCAAAAACCGCCACCGGCGAGATCTCCCCGGAACGGGAAGGATTCCACTCAATGGAGAGCAGCTTTGTTTCGTGGAGTTCATCCTCAAATTTAAAGGCTATCCCATCTTTGTAATGATGCCCTGTCCTGCCGCAAGACCGGGAAAAGGCAATGTCATTGTAGGATGCCACGATCCCGTCAATGGGGATACCTCTGTCCTCTGCAAACTGCCGCAGCCTTTCAATGCCCTCCGCCATCTCCTGGCAGGTCAGTTTCCGCTTGCTGATGACAAATTTGCAGACCTGGAAGCCCAGTTCCGGGAGTTTCCGCAGTTTTTGACATTTTGATTCCATTTCCGGAAATCCTTCCACCACGGCAAAAGGCATAAATACCACCTTCCGCTCCCGGCAGACTGCCGCATCCAGCAGCCGCACGGAGCCTGCTGCCAGGTTCCTTCCGTTCTTGTAACGTTCACCGTTGCTGTCCGTCAGCGTTTCCTGCAGTTTCAAAAAATCGCCAGAACGGATAAAAGCCTCCCCGCTCACCACCAGACGTTCCCTGTGGGGAATATGCTGTGGTATCCCGGAAATGCCGCGGACATTATGCGTCACCACTTCTCCGGTATCTCCGTCACCACGAGTGGCAGCCTCGATCAGTTTCCCGTCCTCATAAGTCAGCTTGACTGTCAGACCGTCCAGCTTCAGCATCAAAAGGATCTGATGTTCTCCTGCAAAGGAGACAAGTTCCTCTACGCTTTTTGTCTTATCCAGTGAGAGCAGCGGAATCGGATGGCCCGTCTTTTCCAGCGCACTGACTGCCTGAAAGCCCACTGTCTGAGTGGGGGAATCTGCCATCCATATCCCCGTTTCCTTCTCCAATGCTGCCAGCTCGTCATACATCCGGTCATAGGCTGCATCCGAAACAGAGGGGGCATTGCTGTTATAATATTCATCTCTGTACTGGTTTAACTGTGCGGTCAATGCCTGTATTTTTTCCCATGTGTTCTGTACCATTAAGCCACCTCCTGTCCTGTGATACGGAATGACATAACTAAAAATTTTTTCGTGTGCTCTTCATCATTGCAGTATATACTGCAGATTCCGTCCTCAAATTCCCAGAACGGTGCGTTGCTCCACCAGAGGACAGACCCCTTCCCATTGTTGGCAAGGGTAACTTTGCAGTCCGGTTCCTCTGGTACGATACTATAAAACCCCTGGGTATTTGCCATCGTGACCTTCCGTTTCTGCCCCACGTATTCCGGGCGGCAGTGGGCGATGATCTCGAAACAGGTTCCCTTCTTCAAAGTCTTTTTCAACTGGCTCAGATTTTTTACCATAGGTTCCTCCTTATCATTGAAAAGGGCAGGATGTCCTGAGACACCCCGCCACACACTATTAAGCGGCATCTGCCAACACAGTTCCCGCAAGTTCCTCTTTGTTCTCCATCAGATCCTTCATCAGAACATCGACCAGAAGCTGGCCCCGCAGGTCGCCGGTATGGATGATGACCTGGTTTTCCCGCATCTGCGTAAATTCCTGGTTCCGCAGAATACGGCTTTTCTCTGCAAACCCTCTCTCTTTTGCGGTGATCCTTTTGGAAATTACCTTCTGCCATTCCCGCAGGAATTTTTCCGCATCTTTGATGTCCTCCTTCTGACGGTCATACATTGTCCGTTTCTGCCTTACCGTCCCGTCCGGCTCAACCTCCAGGGTATAATAGGGAGCATCCGGTTTAGAAGCCCTGCGAAGAAACAGCACATAGCTTTCCCTTCTTTCAATGCGCTCCCAGTACCTGTCGCTGCTTCCGACACAATGATGGAGCTTTTCCCCCTCGTCCATGATCTCCTCGATCCGTGATGGTACAATAACGGTGTAATCTTCCCCCGTATACCCGTAAACCTCTTTTACTTCCTGATAAATGTCCTCAATATGTGGGTATTTCTCCAGAATCTCCCCCGCTCTGAGCGCCAGTTCTTTCTGTCCGCAAAGCTCTACCAGCTCATCATGCCGCTGGCGAAGTTTCCGGACACGGTAGACGATGGCGTCATTGACATCCATTTTAAGGCGGCAGGCCATAGAGAGGTAATCGCTCCATGTGGTGAGCACCTCGCGGCTCTTCATACCGGTTTCCCGCATCTGGCGCCGGATATAGTTAAAGATCTGCACAACGCTCATCCGGTCTGTGATAAACTTCAGCCGGTCCGGCAGGATATCTTCTTTACAGAACCAGGCAATCGTTTCATCCGCCAGACACTTTCCGGTGACTTTTTCAAACTGCAGCCACGCCAGGAAATTCCGTCCGCCCCTGTTCTTCCGCAGCCGTTTCAACTGCTGGGAATCAATCCCTAAAAGCTTCAGCAGACTTCCGGACTGGGGATTTTTGAAAGCCTCTTCAAAATTGTAATAAGCTCTCATACATTCCGTCACCAGGGCGGGCAGATGGGCCTTTGCCAGCTGCTCTAACTGCGGTATTCTATCATAGACTGCAAGGTATTTTTCCGGATCAATCTTCTGGTTGACCTGAAGGGTTTCGATCATCCCTGTACGGCGCAGCTCCCTGGCGCCAAGCGTCGGGAGGGTTTTTCCATACACCCGTCCGCTCTCATCCCCATACGAGTGAGGAGCGCAAAACGAGGTCCTGATCCACCGGGATTCAGCCTGTTTATATAACCCCCAGTAATAAGCGTTCATGGGGCTGGCATTATGGTCGTAAATCGCCCTTCTGACCTCCCAGCTGCTGACTTCCGGATTTTTATAATCCCCTTTCCGGTATTTGCGGTATCCGCTGAATTCCCGGAGGATAAAGCCGTCCTCGCACCGCTGCATCAGATACATTTTAGAATCCTCTGTCATAACCGTGCCGGCTTTCCCGATGGACTTATAAGTAATCTCATGGCGGCAGCGTATACAGCGCCCCGTCTTGTTATGGCGGGGCTTAATGACAGCCACCTCTTTTTCACAGAACGTGCAATATCCTGTCTCTGCTCCCTTCCTGCTGTACTGGTAAAAGATATAATTTTCTGTAATGCCGACTTTATCTACCCAACGCTCCCAGTCTTTGGGTAACTTTGGCGTCTGCGCCATATCCAGGTCCCAGGGGTCGGTCTCCCTCTTATGGCGCCGTTTTAATTCCTCCGCACGGATCTTTAACTGGTATTCCAGAAGCCCCTTGTAGCCTCCATGCTCTCCGCCGAGATATTTTTTTATCCGGTCATGTCCCTGCGGACTGATCCACTTATTTTTTGTGTTATAAAAATACCCCGGCCATGGAAGCATATCCACCTTTGCTGTCAGCCATTTCTGCCTGATACGGTCATAGGTGATAAATTCCCCTTTTTCCTTGTCAATATATAATTCATAAGCAGCTTTTTTTCCTCCCGTCCGCATATACTCCGGGAGGAAAAAAGCCACTTTTAAAAAACCGTGCGTAACCTGGCAGCGTAAATACAGGCTGCATTTATAGGATAAGGAAACATGCTCACCATTCCAGGTCTTATATACGGTACGCTTTGGCACGTCTGCATCTGCCATCTGCATCATTTTAGAAGTAGCATTCATAGTCCTTAATTTCAACAGTTCCTTTTTTATCATAGCAGGGACACCTTCCTTTCTGTCAGATCTGCGCCATACCAGGTATCAGGAAGAATCTTTATTCCATCTACCCGCGCCAGGGCAATCTGAATAATACGCCCAGTCATTGGATCTTCCTTTACAAAGGCAAGGATATCGCCCTTTCTGCCGCTGGCTGCCGGGTCGATTCCCCGCACCACGGCATAACCAGAGGCAGCCTTTGCCTTATCCTTTTTCACATGGCTGCTCCATTCCCGCAAAGGGTGGTCGGCCATGAAAGCAAGGGCATGGAGAAAGAAGTCCTCCTTTGTCAGCTTTTTCAGTATCGTCAGCTCTGTGCAGGAGATCTTCGTATCATCCCCATCCTCGTCCATGTCGCCCCCGGCATTTACAATGTAGTATTCTGCCTGGTCCATGTCGGAATAGTAGGTAAGACAGTCGAGGGGATTCTCCGCACAGTGAAAACCGTTCTGACGGCAGTTCGCCTTCTCTGTCCTGTTCAGTCCCATTACAAAATGGTAATCCCGGCAGATAAGGCCGGGCGCAAAACCTTTATAAGCAATCATTCTTTTCACCTCCGTAAACGATTCATCCTGCTTTCTTTTCCGGCGCCAGCATGCTTTCCAGAGAAAGCTGCTCCATAAAGGATATCTGCCCGTTGTCGGCAGGCTCCTTCTTTTCCGCTTTCTTCTCTGCCGGCTTTTTGGCAGGGGACTTCTTTGTACTGGATTTCTTTCCTTTGGAAGCGGCTGTTGTCCTTCCCGTATAGGGTTTTGGGACAAATTTCTCTTCCTCCTCCTTATCTTCTTTTACATCCATAGTCCGGAAATATTCCTCCGCCCAGTGGTAACAGAGGTCGTCCGGGATATCACTGGAATAGCAGGGCGTATCCCGCCCCGGCTGTATCCCGGCTGCCTTCATCTCATCCTGGACATATTCATATGCTTTCCGGTTGATATACTGAAAGCAGCGGACCATGTTCTTCTGGGGAAGCATGACCTGTCTCGCAAATGCCGCGTCTTCCAGGCACGCAGTCTGGACATACTCAGAAACACATTCCTTCATGTTGCGGCGTGTCAGCTTCTCTGTGTCAGTCCCCACTCTTTTCATGGATTCTGACATCAGCTCCGTCTCGCTCATAGCCATGATCCGTTCCATCTGTGCTTTTTCAGCGTCCTTTTTTGCCTGCTGCCTGGCTTCCCATTCCGCTTTCCTTCTTGCCTCTGCCGCCTCATGCTCCGCACGTTTTTTATCCTCTGATTCCTCTTCCGCATCAGAGTTTTCCTCTCTTTTCTTTTCCTGTTCCGCATCCTCCTCCGGTTCTATGGGTTCTTCCGTTCCATCGGTTTCCGAACAGGCGCCTTCTTCTGTGCCTTCCCATGCTCCGTCTGAAACAGCATCCTCCTGGGCCGTAAAGGAAGACGCATCCGGCTCCTCCCTGTCAGAATCAAAAGGGTTATCCTCAAATGCAGCACTGTCAGTGAATCCATCCAGGAACCCGTTTTCTTCTTTTTTGGAACTTCCTGCCGGCATCCCGCCGTCCTCAAAAAGGTTTTCTTCCATATTGATTTCCATATCCATATCCATAAATGCACTACTCATATCTGATCTCCTTTCGTCAAAAACGGCATGGAGCGGGTAATCCCATTCCATGCCATTGCTGCCGTCCGCCTCCGTCCTTTCATTTTTTCACAAGAAAGGGAGAGAAGCGCACAGGTTCAAATGTCCTGCCGTCTATATAGAAATAGCGGCGGCCTGTTCCATCGTCCAGCTCCACCACATCCGAAGATGCAAGGGGGCGTCCTTTATAGCCTTCCGGCACCTGGTTTCCGTAATGCGCCGAAATCTGCTCCAGTATTTCCGTATCTTTCCATTCTTCCGGGCAGGCAAGCTCCGAATCGCACACCAGACGGTATTCCGAAGCCGGGGGCTGCTCATACCCGGCCTTGTGCAGATCCCGGATTCCCTTAAACGCAAACGGGATGGTCTCCTGCCCTGCGTCAAAACAAAGCTGGTAAATGCGGAACCTGTATCTGCGGTGGGGGAAATCCAGAAGCCCCTCTGACAATCCCTTTCCTTCCTGGCAAAAAAGCGCCTTGCCTTTCTGCGGATTCTGGCCTTCACCTTCTTTCTGCTGTTTTTCTCTCCGGAGCGCAAGCTGCCAGTCATCAATCCCCTTGTAGTTGGGATTCCAGGTCAGCCGCCGGCACTCCATGCCCTGCTGTCTTGCCAGCAGGTAGATCCTGGAACTTCCTTTTGCGATCATCTCATTGCTGTACTTGTCCATGTCGTGGGCCTCAATGATGAGTTCCGTGCCGTTCTGCGCCAGCAGTTCAAACAGAGGCCCCAGCTGTGCCACATTGTTTGCCCCCGCCACCGCCACAAAAGAACGGTTTAACAGTACATGGGCAATATCCGCTTTCAGTATCCCCTCCGTGACATAGATGGTCCGGGCAAAGGGATTCCCTATAAAATGCACCGGACTCCCGGATGTGACGCCCATATTTTTTGCGGACGAGGACAGCCAGATATATTTCGTTCCGGCTTTCTCCGGAGGGTCATCCTTATCCTTAAAGGGAACATCCAGCAGGATCTGCATCCCATGGATCAGCCCGTCAATGCCAACAGCCGGTATCAGGATACCTGCCGTGCGGCTGCTGAACTTTGCGGTCCAGTACCCGCCCTCATGGAGATAAAATCCCGGAACTCCTTCCACCCTGCATCCCTGCTTTATCAGCCTGTCCGTCAGGGACCGGCATAGAAAATAGGGCGGGGTGCTTTTAAATCCCAGGCTGTCGATCTGTTCATCCGAAAGCCCCCGCTTCTCCGAGCGCAGATGCGCCCGGTGTGTGGAAGTCAGGGACAGCATTTCCAGCAGCAGGGAATAGGTCTGGTGTATCTCCTGCGGACCGGCACGTTCCGCCTGGGGGATTCCCGTATCCGGCCGGCTGCCTGCATGGGGTTCCCTGGACGGAACCCCCGCATAAGCATCCGTGCTCTCCGCCTCTCCATATCCCCAGGAAGTATCCCCGGCCTGGAGAGCGTCACAGATTTCCCGGTAGGCTTCAGAATTGGTGGTATTGTTGACCCTGGCATACAGGTTCAGCATCCCTCCATGTTCGCCGCAGTAGTTGCACCGCCACACGTTCTTGACAAAATTGACATTCATCTTTCCTCTCCGGTCGCCGCAGAACGGGCAGTCCGTATAAGCACTGTCCGCCTGCCTGCGCCGGATATGTAAATGCAGCAGTTCTACCACATCCATGATCCCAAACGGGAAATCCTGTGAAAATGAGCCCATCACCTGCGCCCTCCTTCCTTATTGCCTTTTTCACGGCTGCCTTTACCGTTTTCCATGCGCCGTTTTACCCGGCTTTCTTTACAGCCAGGGAATCCAGCATGATCTGCGCCGCCGCACGAAGGATATTGTTATCCCCCCTGTAACCGCCATACAGATAGAATTTCAGGCTGGGCGGGCGCCGTTCTGCTACTTCCGCAATGGTCTGCCCCTTGCAGACGCCGGTATCCACTACCACCTTTCCTGCCTCTTCAAAGGTCATCAACTTGACAATCTCCTCCACAGGCATGTCCGGCGTATATCTGGCATCTGTTTTTTCCTGCGCCGGCTCTCCGGTGGCAGGCAGCTCCCGGACTTCTGATTCCGTTCCCCCGGTCCTTGTATTTTCAACACTTCCGGCAGTTCCACCGGAAGATGCAGCCGCCTCTGCGGAAACGTTCTGCCCGTCTAACAGCGCCATCATGCTCTGTACCGCTTTCCCGGTATCCTCCTCCCTATTCTTCCTTTCGGAAACAGGGAGGCTGTTCCCCGTTCCTCCCGCTGCAGGCATTTCTGCGTTTTTCTGTACGGGAAGGGATTCCGGTTTCCCTGCATTTACAGGCAGTTCCCCGGCTCCGGCAGGCTGTGCCGCCCGCTGAACCTCTGTCGGTCCCACCGGCAGGCTGCTGTTTTCAGCCGGCTCCTGGGGCCTGGCTGACGGTTCCTGTGTGGAAGGCAAATGCTGTCCTTCCATCTTCTGTGTGGTGCCGGGCTGTACCGGGAGAGTTCCTGAGCTTTTTCCCGGGCTTGCCGCAGGATTTCCATTCCCCGCCATAGTTTTAAGCGGAGTTTCTGCCTCTGCAGCCGTGCGCTGTGCCGGACTGTTTCCCGCAGGTTCGGCATTTACCGCCGCCTCTGCGCCCTGAATGGGCAGCCCGGAGGTCTGTGCCGGTTTTTCCTGCTGCGGTGCCTCTTTCTTTTCTGCTGCAGCCGGGAACGCTGTGACCGTACTTCTGACAGGCGCCGTATCCGGCTGTTTCCTTTCTGTGGAAACCGCAGCCGTGCCAGTCAAAGCAGTTGTTTCTTTCTTCTGGGAGATTCCATTCAAAGGAATCCTGCTCCCGTAACGGCTCCCTTTCGCGTCCATGCCCACATCGGCAAACTGGATGCCAAAGCCTGCATCGGACAACGCCTCATCCATAGCCGCATGCTGTGCCGCCTGGATATACTGCCCTCCCGGCGCCTCTTCCTTCGTGCAGCTGGAAGTAAAGCTGCCAATGGGGTTTTCATCGGTGCGCTCCAGAAAAACCTGTGCCTCATAGATCGCCATCTGCTCCGTAATGCGCAGGGCGTTCAGGCGGATGCGGCCTTTGGGGTTCGCAAGCCGGAACCATAACTTTTTATAACGGAGATCCAGCTGCATCATTTCCTCCCCGTTTTCCGGGGAGATGATGCGGCGGAGTAGTTTAAACGGGTCAAACCCCGGCACCTTATTCAGCTCTGCCACCGCAGGGATGCTCTCATACATGGTTGCTGTCTGTTCATTCTTATTCATGGATAAAACTCCTTTCATTAAATAAATAAGGGATACCCCGTGCGATTTCTGCACCTGCATCCCATTTTTAACCTGCTGCTTTCAGTTTTTCCTCCAGGAACTTCGGCACTGCAATCCCGGCGCTTTTCGCATAAGCCTTATAGTACAGGCGGATGCGCTCTCCCAGAAGGGTATTCCTTTTGCTGATCTCATTCTTGTGGATGGCCATGAACAGCACGCTCTTTTCGCCTGCCAGCACCACCCGTTTCTTTGCCCTGGTGATCCCGGTATACAGAAGGTTCCGGTAGAGCATGATGTAGTGGGCTTTCAGCACCGGCATCAGCACAATATCGTACTCGGAGCCCATAGCCTTATGGATGGTCGTCGCATAGGCAAGGTCCAGGTTCACCAGGTCCTCGGTGCTGTATTCCAGGCTCCGGTTCTCCCCGAAGTCCAGGCCGATCCGTTTCCCGTCCGGTGTATCCTCCACATAGCGGATAAATCCCAGGTCGCCGTTGGACACCTTTCCGGTGTTCTTGGTCTGCATGATCCTGTCGCCGACACGGAACGTCTTTGAACCGATACGGATTTCGTCTTCCGTAGATTGAAACGGATTCACGATCTCCCGGATGGCAGCATTCAGATGGTCCGAAGATGCCGCCCCTTCTGTCCGGAAGGGAGACAGTATCTGCACATGCTCGATCCCGTTGCTCTCAATCTCCTGACAGTACCTCTCGATGATGGCTGCTGCCGCGTCTGCCTGGCTGTCACAGGGCAGGAACTGAAAATCATTCCCGTAATACAGTTTGGTATTGCCGTCATGGATAAACCGGGCGTTATGGGCGATCAGGCTGTCCTTTGCCTGACGGAATATCTCATCCAGCACCGTGACCGGCACGAGGCCGCACTGGATCAGTTCCTTGAATACATTCCCGGCGCCTACGCTGGGCAGCTGGTCCGGGTCGCCGACCAGGACGATCTTCGCCCCTTTCTTCAGCGCGGGGAAGAACCTGCTTGCAAGCCACATATCCACCATGGAAAACTCGTCCACGATTACCAGGTTTGCATCCAGGCTGCCTTTTTTACTGCCATGGCTGCCCTCGTCCTCTTCACTGACAAGGCCGAGCCCGCTGTGAAGGGTACATGCCTCATCAAACCCGGTGCTCTCCGCCATCCTGCGGCTTGCACGGCCTGTGGGCGCCATCAGGACGATCTTCCTGTCGGGATAGAGCCTGCGGTAAGCCTCCAGGATAATCCTGAGCACGGTCGTCTTGCCTGTGCCCGGCGAACCGGTGATCACGGACAGGTTATAAAGAAATGCCGTCCGTACTGCGGATTCCTGTTTCCCCGAAGTCCGGAGGCCCTGCTCCGCCCTGACCGTTTCAATGACGGCAGAGATATCCTTCATCGGCGGCTTTTCCTCCGCCAGCAGCCTTGCGATCCGGCTGGCGGTCTCGTCCTCCTGTGCAAATGCGGCAGGATGATAAATGCTGTCCTTCATGCAGACCACAGAACCGCTTAAAATCATAGCGTCCAGCTCCCGGCCCACTTCCTCCGTGCGCACACGCATTTCCGGAAGCGGGATCTTTTCATTCAGCATCTTAAAGGCTGCCTTACACAGATCTTCCCTCTCCAGAAACAGGTGCCCCTGTTTCCCTTTCGCCTCGTCCAGTGTACAGTGGAGCGCGCCTCTGATCCGCATGGGATCGCGGGGGCGGTCGTCCGTCTTCCTTACGATGGCATCCACACGCCGGAACCCAAAACCCGGTATCTGGCACAGCTCAAAAGGGCTTTTTTTCAGGATATCCAGACAGGCCGGCCCGAAGTGCTGGTAGATCTTCAGCGCTGTCTTCGGTGTCAGCTTGAAGGGCGCAAGAAGCGTCATAATATCCCGCAGCATCCGGCTCTCCGCAAAAGAAGTCCGGATGTCCTCCAGTTTGTTTTCCGTTATGCCCCGGACCTCCAGCAGCCGTTCCGGGTGCTTTTCCAGTATGTCCAGCGTATTTGTGCCGAACTTCGCCACGATCTCCGCAGCCGTCTTTTCCCCGATGCCTTTGATAAGGCCGGAGCCAAGATAGCTCAGTACGCCTTCCTTTGTTTTCGGTACGATCTCACGCCACTGCTCCACCTGGAGCTGCATGCCGTATTTCCCGTTTACCCATTCCCCTTCCAGTTCCAGCTCCACGGCATCCGTCATGGGGATCTCATAACCCACGGCGGTGAAACGGATCAGGTGGTCTTTATACCGTCTCTTATCCCGTGCCTGTTCCGGAATGGAAGTATCCGCAGTCTTAATAATGACAATGCAGAATCTGTTTGACGGGTTGTGGAAGATCTTCCCGTCATAAGTGCCTATATAACTCATTCTCTCACCTCCATAAAAGCCATAAGACAAACAGGCTCATAATGACTGCCAGGACAGCTCCCAGCAGGGGATACAGTACCAGACAGCATCCCAGGCGTATCACCCGGAATGCATCCCTTATCAGGAGAAGCAGGAGGAATCCCGCTATGCCCCCCAGTATCCATGTTTTTCTTTTCATTTTCACTTTTCCCTTTCTCTGATGGTTTCTTTGTTTTCAGGCGGCATCCACGGAACTGACCTTTACATGAAAAGTCCGAAATTCCGATACCGTTACAAACTGCTCATAAATCTCCGGGTACTGCAGTTTCAGCCGCATCAGGTTGTCCTTGTCAACGATCATCTTGCGGACCGGGTTATATGTCAGCGTATACCGGCTCCCGCCCATATCGCAGACAGCCTTACAGCTTGTTCCCATCTCCGCAGCCAGGATTGCTTTCAGCCTCTGGATATCGGCCTCCAGCTTTTTGGAATACTTATCCGACTGTTTCTTCTGCTCCTGAAGCTGCATATACCGCATCAGGGTAGACGGCATGCTCCCGTTCAGGACAATGGCATCAGCGTCCTTGTCTGCCCGGCCGCAATACTGCCTGGCGCTTGCGAGGATCACATCCCCGTCCTCCAGATAAGGCGGCGGGACCTGTTTCTGCACATGACTGTCCCAGAATTCCTGTTCCAGGAATATCATTTCTTCCTCATAGGCCATGTCCCTGTGGATCTCCCGGATAATCGTTTCATCCTCCGTGTTGCCGTACAGACAGCAGAAAAATACACGGTCAATATCCATCACAGCCATGTAATGCCTGCCCTGTGGCTCATAGTAGGCCGGCACGGTCTCCCTGCCGTCTTTCCACCAGTGGTCTTTCGCATTATAGTTCGTGGTCTTGATCTCCAGGATGGCTTTCGTCCCGTCCGGCATGGTGATGAAGTAATCCACGTCTGCCAGCATGAACGGATAAAGGGGATGCCGGAACATCTTCTTGATCTGATAGATTTTAAGCCCTGTCTTCCTCTCAAAAATCTTTGCCACAAGGTCTTCCAGGAGATGCCCCATTTCCATGGCTACCCAGTTTCCCTCGTCTTCCTCCACCGCCGCAATACCCAGCTTGTCATAGTAGATATCCCGCGCGGTACGGAAAGGGGAGATCCCGATGATGGCAGAGACGTCACTGCCGCCGATCCCGCGGCGCCGCCAGTCCAGCCATTCTTCCCGGGTAAGGTTTTCCGTATCCACAAGCACCTGCGGATTGTGCCTTTCCCTTTCCACGTTCGTATCGGGCATGGTCACGCCCCCCTTCTGGCCCTGTGCGTGAAGTTTACTGTCCGGATCGTGGTACAGTTCTTCCAGTACTGGCTGTCTGCTTTCTGTGCGGCTGTATCCCTGAAGGGATATCCTGCCGCCTGTTTCTGCCAGCTCCTGCCGGCCTTTTTCTTTCTTGTACTCATTCTTTCTACCTGCCTTTCTAAAAAATGTTTTATCCTCAAAGCCCTGATCGGCGTTTGGGCAACAGCATAATAAAAAAGCAGGAATGACCATCTGCCAAATCCCTGGCGTCCATGGATTTCCATGGACCAAAGTCATTCCCGCTCTCAAAGGGAAAGTGATCCCTTAACATAAAAAAAGCCAGTACACCACCAGCCAAAGGGCATAATGGTACTACTGGCACAAAAATACAAACTTAACAGCGTGTGCAATGCGGACAGTATTCCGCATACAGTCTGAACGGACTGCATTTCCCATACGGGTACGCACAAAAATCAATTACAAGGACAGTTTAGCACAAGATATTGATTTAGTCAAGTAATCAATACTATATCTAGTATTTTTGAAATCATTTCACACATGAAAAAATATCCAATAAGATACTCTGCATCATGCAAAACCTTCCTATATCTTATGAAACTTCCAGATCAAACAGTGAGAGCTGTACCAGCTGCTCTTTTTTCTCCTTTTCTTTTAACTGTCGCAGCTTTTCCAGTTCTTCTATCCGCTCTGGCCCCAGCCACCTGTCTGCATGGCGCCGGTCTGCGCTGAATTTTTCCAGGCTGTCATATCCGTTCTCCATCAGCCTCTTCTCCAGACGCCTGACCGCAGATTCGCGTGACCGTTTCCGCCTTTCCCTTTTGTTTTCCGCCTCCCTTTTTTCCGCATCGGAGGAATGGATGATCTGGATTCCGTTCCGGATATCCTCCAGGTCCTGCATCAGATCCCGGCTCTCCCTCTGTTCGGCACGGACGTTCTGGATCTCAAAGGAAAAATACCGGCCGTGGTATTCAGAGAAAAACAGCTGCGTAAAATAGTGGGTATGTACTTTGTCCTTAATCCTGTCCTGACAGAGCCTGGCGCATATCTTACAGATATCCATGCTCACCGGATGGTCAAAGAGCTTTTTCCCTTTGATGATCTGGGTATCCACCTGCCCCTCAAACAGTGTGCCGTTCAGGTCATTTCTGAGATAGGATATCTTTACATCATAAAATACATTCCCTCTTTTCTTATCCAGTTCATGCCCCAGCACCGGGCACATCCCTGTACATCTGCTTAATCCGCAATGATAAGGGTCATAATTCATCTCCCATTCCAGCGTATCCCGGTTGAACCTCATATGCTCCTGACAGACACGCCCGTTCCTCTGCAGTCCAAAGCTGATCTTTTGTCTCCGTATCTCATCATCATGCAGTTTCAGGATATGCTCCACACTTCCTTCATAGCAGTATTCTTCATCCGTCATGTGGACCTCACACTCATACCGGAGTACCGTATTCTCCTGAAGATATTCATGTTTCAGCTTACATTCTTTCTTTTCATAGGGGCAGCGGATGGTAGCCATATCATTTTCAAAAGTCCACTCAATCCCCATATAGCTCATGTTACTGTGGCACTGGAGCCCTCTGCACTGCAGGCCGCAGGGCGTCTTAAAGGTCTGCTCAAATATCCAACGCCGTTCATAGGTAAAGCCGCCATCATAATTATCAAGAGTCTTTTTCTGCCACATGGGGACGTCAACCCTTACATAATCCGGATGGTCCTCTGCGCTGTAACCTTCCTCCAGCAGCCGTTTTGTCAGAGCGTTGTATTCATTATGCTCTTTTTCTCTCATTTTGTTCCTCCTTATAATCCCTGGCAGGGACGCATCCCAAAATAGTTTTCCATGCGGTCCCGCAGCCTTTCCGCCGACATATCATATTCCCCGGCAATACAGGATTCACAGCACGGGTATTTGTACGCCAGGGTTTTTGATAACCGGGCATCCCAGCTGTTTAACTGTCTGCCGCATTTGTTGCAGTCCTGATCCAGCCATCTTACTTTCTGCAATCGCTCTCCACCTTCCTTTCTTCCTTGTAAATGTTGTTCTATCCCCATAAGCCTTCCGGCTTTCAGGCAGCAAAAAAGCAGGAATGACTTTCTTATTCCTGGCGTCCGCAGTTTCCTGTGAACCCATGTCATTCCTGCTCTGAAAAGAGATAATAAAATTTTCCAAAATAAAAACCAGCGGTATATCACTCACAGGGCGTAGTGATATTGCTGGCACGGTTATACAAACTTAACAGCGTGTGCAATGCGGGGTTATGCCGCATACAGGCGTTTCCGGCTGTATCTCCATAAAAGGATGCGCACAAAAATCAATTACAAGGGAAGTGTAACACAAGATATGGAATCAGTCAACGAAAAGAAACTATATATAGTATGTGTAAAAATAAAAAAATTTTCAAACCTTGCAGAATTATCAGATTTCCAGCCTGTTTTATTATTGTATAGGTCATTTGAGAAAAGATGCCATGAACGTACATTGACAATTTCACAGCATGGTACTGGGAGTTATACAGGTGCATGGGACAGGTCTGCCATAAAAAGCCTGCCCCTGCTTGATCGCTGCACAGCACGGCCTGGAAATACGCGGTGGGAACTCCGGCGCAGGAAGTGGCCCAGGGTGTCATGTGGAAAATAAAACTGATTTTTTTAGAATTAGAACGTGTTGTTTTTATTTTTTGTTGCAGTGGCTGGCTGAAAATCGTAAGTTATATATGTGTAAGGAACCGTAGGCTCTTTCCAGCCACACAGAAAGGAGGACATTGTGGCTGAACATAGAAACGCTATTCCAAATGCCGATTCAGAAAAAAGGAGTTATTCTGTTGCGGAAGCGGCAGAGATTCTTGGTGTAAGCAAACGTTCCATTTACAAACTATGTTCTGTAAATGCATTCAAAACTGTTCGTATTGGCAAAAAGCTGAGAATCTCCAGAAAATCCTTTGATGAATGGCTTGATGGAGATAATAACATTTAACAGGAAAGGAGCCTGCATATATGGCATCAATTCAAAAAAGAGGAAAAAAACATGCTGTCGTCTATACCTATACAGATCACGAAGGACAGAAAAGACAGAAATGGGAAACATTCAACACCAAAGCAGAGGCGAGGAAAAGAAAATCAGCAGTGGAAGCCGATCTTGATAACGGAACTTTTATCCCGCCCAATACAACAACAGTGGAGGATTTCTTAAAGGAGTTTGTGGAGCTTTATGGAGAAAAGAAATGGGGGCTTTCAATCTACGCCAGCAATACGGCACTGATCAATAACTATATCAATCCGCTGATTGGAAACCTTGTTGTCCAGGACATCAACAAAAGGACTGTGGATAAATATATCCAGCAGCTTCAGAAAACAGCCCCTGTAAATACTCCATACCGCCATGCGAAAACGGAGTATGTGACGCCCTGCACCATCGAAAAGATTATTAAACTCCTCCGGTGCGCTTTCCATCAGGCAGTCCGGTGGGATATCATCGGCAAAAACCCTTTTGAGGATGCCGACCTGCCGAAACGGGAAAAGAAAGTCCGGGCAATCTGGACGGCGGATACCATCCGCCAGGCTCTCGACAACTGCCAGGATGGAAAACTCTACATTGCAATCAATCTGGCTTTTGCCTGCTCCATGCGGATGGGGGAGATTACCGGTCTGACCTGGGACTGCCTTCACATCGCAGATGAAGACATTGCAAACGATAACGCATATGTATGGATTGAAAAGGAACTTACCCGTGTTGACCAGAGGGCGATTGACGCACTTGGGGAAAAGGATATCCTTTTTGTATTCCCCAGGCTGATGGGCGGCAAATCATCCACCAGGCTTGTCCTGAAAAAGCCGAAAACAGAAAGCAGCATCCGTAAGGTATGGCTTCCCAAAACTCTTGCCCTTATCCTGCGCGACTGGAAGGAAAAGCAGGACAGGCTGAAAGAGTTCATGGGGCCGGACTATACAGACTATAATCTGGTACTGCCTCAGGAAACGGGAAGGCCCTGCGAGGACCGCATCATTGGCAACCAGTTTGAACGCCTTAAAAAGTCTGCCGGCCTGCCCAATGTAGTATTTCACTCCCTGCGTCACTCCAGCACGACCTACAAGCTGAAACTGAACAAAGGGGATCTCAAAGCTACCCAGGGAGATACCGGACATGCACAGATTGACATGATCACGGAAATCTATGCGCATATCCTGGACGAAGACCGCAAGATCAACGCACAGAAATTTGAGACGGCTTTTTACTCCAATCCCGATATGCGCCCCGTGGAGCGCAGCCTCCAGGGAGAGGAAAGCGGTTCCGTGCCCAACCCGGACGTTATGATGAAACAGCTGGAATCATCCCCGCAGGCGATGGACGCTTTCACTCAGAAATTCATCGAGCAGTATGGCGACCAGATTATGACGCAGCTTGCAAAAAAAATGCTCGGTGCATGAGACGACACAGGATAACATGGGATGCAACGGGAGTACATAAAAGTACAGATTAGCAGAATGATTAGCAGACCTTGTTTTTCCCGCCAGGGGGTTCGATTCCTTTTAAGACTTCCCCCACAGGCGGCAGGTCGAAAATACAGCCATGAAAGGAGGTTATGTTGGAATCCCTGGAGGAACAAAAATGCCGCAACCCTTGAAGTTACGGCATTCCAGCGTCCCCGAGAAGATTTGAACTTCCGACCCCACGCTTAGGAGGCGTGTGCTCTATCCAGCTGAGCTACGAGGACTCGAACGATATGAAGTTTATGAAAAGAGCTTTTTTACCTCCACGGACTTTGATGACCGGGATATTAGGAGGCGGACGCTCTATCCTGCTGAGCTACAGAAACACAAATATAAGGCGGGCCGTATGATACTCATGCGGTCCGCCTTATATAATAACCTAAGTGGTAAAAAAAATCAAGTCCTATTTTCAAATAAACATCCCGTTAAAACAGCACCGTACCCTGCATCCACACCTGTCCCTTAAAGCGCCGTCCTATCCGTGGCTCGCCTAACAGGTCCTGTTTGTTGATGGCCACATGGAATACCATATCGTTGCAGTCCAGCTTCAGGTTATATATTTCTTCCTTGGTAATCCGGTTGGCGCTGGTGCTGATTTCCGTGATTTCCCCTATGACGGAGTACTGGTCGCACTCTATGCCGCAGGGCATGAAACATGTCTCTATGATGGAGTACACATCTTCATGGGCAATCCGTCTGGATACCATGGAATAGAGGTCGATGTCCTCTATGGTCAGCGTCTCAATGGCGTCCTCATCGCCGTGTTTTGCGGCTTCCAGGAGACTGCTGCGTTTTTTGGCGGCCTGACGGGAGTCCTCTGCCTGTTTTTCCGTCTTATTGACAGGCAGCAGCACCTTACCCTGGACTGCCAGTCCTGTAAGGGCGGCTCCCTTTGGCTGGACAGGCTGGCGGGCGCTGCGGCGCATCCTGTACTCCATGGAATTTTCCATGTAGAAGATCAGGGATATGCCCACCCTGTATTCATCAAGAAGGCCTGCATAAGTTTCACGCTCCGTGTGGCGCTGGATGGAACATTCCGCCTCTGAACTTACATCCGGGTTCTTGACATAGGGAAAGTAATACTCGCGGCTGAATGTTCCTTTGGGGCTCATCTCGCCTATCATGGCAACTCCCATGCCGGGGGCCACTTCCGTGCGCAGTTCACAGAACCTGCTGCCTTCCTGTTCCGCCAGGCGGCCGGTCATCTCCGCTTCTTTTACCAGACGCTTTAAAAGCTTCGCCATATCCTGTTTTTTCTGGTACATACTGAATCCTACTGTCCGCATAAACTTATGCATCTTGTCACCTTCTTTCACTTAAGATTTTGCTCACCTAAAACCGTACTCATACAAGAATGAGGCCAAAGGAACCCCTTCGCCTCATCACCTTTGCTCATTATATACTACTTCATAGGAGATTACCAGTATTTTTTCTAAATAAACCGTAAAATATTCGTGAAAATAAGTTTGGAAAATAAGGCGAAAAATGCGATTGATGTGTTAAAATTTAAACACTTTTTAGCTATTGACTGAAAATCGCGCCTGTGTTAGTATGGGATTAGCACAAGGCAAGCCGGTGGGATTTGCGTTTGCGGACAATTTTATATCATCGGAAGATGGATTCGGGAGAGACTGACCAAAATGTATGAAAGATACAGAATACGCTTGATACAGCGTATCCGTGTCTTATAAGCATACAGAACACAGCGCCGAAGGGGAAGCGGAAAACTCTCAGGCAAAAGGACCGGATACCGGACGATACTCTGGAGAGCATAGCACCGAAGAAGCCAAATCTTTCAGGTCCAAGGACAGAGCGCATGAACATCTTTTGTTCGTGCGCTTTCATAGTCTATGATTGTTAAGGACCAGACAATTTCATGAAGGAGGTAGTGATTATGGGAACAGAAACAGCAGGGGAGGTTTTGTTAAAAACACCTCTCTACGACACTCACGTAACGTATAAGGGCAAGATCGTACCTTTTGCAGGGTATCTTCTGCCGGTACAGTACGAAACAGGCGTTATCGAGGAACACATGGCAGTGCGTACCAAATGCGGTCTTTTTGACGTGTCACACATGGGGGAAGTGATTTGCAAAGGACCGGACGCCCTTAAGAATCTGAACATGCTCCTGACCAATGACTATACGGTCATGGCGGAGGGCCAGGCCAGATACAGCCCCATGTGCAATGAGCAGGGAGGCGTGGTGGATGACCTCATTGTGTATAAGGTCAGGGATGACTGCTATTTTATCGTGGTGAACGCTGCCAACAAGGATAAGGACTATGCGTGGATGAAGGCCCACCAGTCAGGGGATGTTGTGTTTGATGATATTTCCTCCCAGGTGGCACAGCTTGCCCTGCAGGGACCAAAAGCAATGGATGTGCTTAAAAAGGTGGCGAAGGAGGAAGATATTCCTGAAAAATACTATACCTGCCTTTTTGACCGCATGGTGGGCGGCATGAAATGCATCATTTCCAAAACCGGTTATACCGGAGAGGACGGAGTGGAGATTTATCTGGCGCCGGAGGATGCGCCTAAGATGTGGGAACTGCTCATGGAGGCAGGAAAGGATGAGGGCCTGATTCCGTGTGGTTTGGGCGCCAGGGATACCCTGAGGCTGGAAGCAGGCATGCCTCTGTACGGACATGAGATGGACGATACTATTTCTCCCAAGGAAGCCGGATTGGGAATCTTTGTGAAGATGGATAAGGATGATTTCATCGGAAAACAGGCTATCCAGGACAAGGGACCTTTGACCAGGAAGCGTGTGGGATTAAAGGTAACCGGCCGCGGCATCATCAGGGAGCACCAGCCTGTTTACATAGGAGAACAGCAGGTGGGTATGACCACCTCCGGCACACACTGCCCGTTCCTGGGATATCCGGCAGCCATGGCCCTGGTTGACATAGGGTTTAAGGATCCGGGGACAGCGCTGGAAGTGGATGTGCGCGGGCGCCGCGTGGCCGCGGAGGTAGTGAAGCTGCCATTTTATAAACGGCAGTAATTTATGGGATATAATAAACAAGTTTTTAAAATATAATAAAGAACAGCATGTTCAAGGAGGTATTAAGAATGAATTTTCCAGAAGATTTAAAGTATGCAAAGTCACATGAGTGGGTA
>UMGU01027727.1_pt1 | contig 56117 bp, 28 predicted proteins | sample 1965331 | NCBI WGS metagenome assembly UMGU01 (sample SAMEA4836078, study PRJEB28245) | human gut metagenome | biome: gut microbiome; material: fecal sample | place: Denmark | collected 2008
TCACGTAAAATTTTTGCCGAGTCGCTTGCTCCCTTCGCCGGTTCACACCAGCAGTCTTCACAGGCGTTACAAAATTTACAACGTCAACTGGGATTAATAGCTGGAGGTGAGGCTGGAAAACGGGCTGCAACGGCAGCGGGTCTCCGTTGCAGTGCTGATACTCTTCTTCGCAGGGTTATCAATACCCCGGAGACGAAACAGTCAGGCGCGCCTCATGTCGGTATTGATGAGTGGGCGTGGCATCGGGGCCACTGCTGCGGTATGTTAATAGTCAATCTTGATACTCACCGTCCCCTCGTCCTGCTTCCCGGCCGTGATCAGCGTACGCTGGCGACCTGGTTCAGAAAATATCCGGAAATACAGGTTGTCTCGCGTGATCGCAGTGGAGTCTATGCGACAGCAGCACGTAAAGGTGCACCTCAGGCCAGACAGGTGGCCGATCGATGGCACCTGCTAAAAAATATTGGTGATGAGCCTGAACGAATGATGTACAGACATATGCCTCTGATACGTCTTGTTGTCAGAGAGTTATCACTGAAGAAATCACCTGAGCCAGAAATATCTGTGCCTGTAGCATCGCTCCGTCGTCTGGAACGCCTTAAACAGCACATCCGCAAAAAACGGCATCAGCGTTGGACAGAGGTTATGGCCCTGCATAACAAGGGATGTAGTTTCAGGGAAATATCCCGTATTACAGGCCTGTCGCGAGTGACAGTCAGTCGCTGGGTGGGTTCAGGAACATTCCCTGAAATGTCAACTAGGCCTCCAAAGCGAGGGCTTCTGGACCCATGGAGGGAGTGGTTAAAAGAGCAACGAGAATGTGGTAATTATAACTCCGGCCGGATATGGCGGGAAATGGTGGCCAGGGGGGTTACAGGCAGTGAAACCATCGTCAGGGATGCTGTTGCCAAATGGCGTAAAGGCTGGATCCCACCGGTTACTACTGCCGCAAGACTTCCTTCAGTGTCCCGGGTAAGCCGCTGGTTGATGCCCTGGAGAATAATCAGGGGTGAAGAAAATTATGCTTTCCGATTTATTAGTCTGATGTGTGAAAAAGAACCGGAGTTGAAAATAGCGCAGCAACTGGTACTCGAGTTCTACCGTATTCTGAAAACCTAAAATAAATCACAGCTAAGCAGCTGGTTCACTCGGGTCCACGAAAGCGGCTCAGCAGAACTTCGGTGCGTAGCTGCGGGGATGGAAGCTGATGCTGCGGCTATATGTGAGGCAATCAGCAGTCGCTGGAGTACTGGTGTTGTCGAAGGTCATGTAAATCGCCTGAAGGTGCTGATACGCCAGATGTATGGTCGAGCCGGACTTGAACTACTTAGGCGGAGGGTAATGAGTCCACTGGCATGAAAATCTTCACCCAGGTTGCGGAAGAGCCACTTTTGCACTGTTCGTGACAGTATGGCCTTTATGTACTCACTTTGTTACCGGTAGCTGGATCATCACTACCGTGCTGCAAATGGTGGTGAACAGCATCAATTGTGGAATGAATGTTGCCGAAGCGACCAATGCGCCTCGTTTCCACTATCAGTGGTTGCCGGACGAGCTGCGTGTTGAAAAGGGTTTAGTCCGGATACGCTCAAGCTGCTGGATGCAAAAGGTCAGAAAGTGGCGCTGAATGAGGCGATGGGCAGCACGCAAAGCATTATGGTTGGGTCGGATGGTGAGTTGTACGGCGCATCCGACTCGCGCTTGGTGGATGATTTAACGGCGGGGTATTAATTGACATCCCCCGGCGCAATGTGCCGGGGGATAATGGTTTTATGCGGTCAATAATCGTCCGGGATTATCGATACAGAGTTTTTTGAGGATCGTTTTATCGACGCCGCGCTCCGCCAGATAGGCCAGAAAAACATCTGGAACAAATCCCCAGCCATTACCGCCATTTTTAGCCCACATTTGTTTAAGGAAGACATCGTGGCTGAGAACAAGCTGATCGGCGTATCCCAACTCAATGAGATGAGCGACGGCATCGGCAGTCTCCTGCACCCCTGGCGCTATTCCCTCTTTCGGGAAGGTAATGTCTAGGCCAATCATGTCGAATTCCAGCCAGACACCTTTATCAAGCATTTTCCGCTGATACGCCACGTCTTTTCCTGACGGATCCGAGTGTGCGAGAGAGACTTTATTTGGCGAGACGCCCATTTCACCTAACACAATGTCGAGTACTTCATCACCGCGACGAAGCCAGCCCGGCATGTGAATATTCATCGCCACATGAGGATTGTTAATCTGTGCCAGCGAGGCAGCCCGCAAGCTGTTATGCTCGGCTTCGGTAAATGTCGGTGAAACACCTATTTCACCGATCATTCCGGCACGAATATCCGTATCGCCAATCCCTTGATTCAATTCTTTATCGATCGTTGTCGCCAGTTCATCAACCGTTTTATGAATTCTCTGGCTTTCAAATTTTTCCAGGTAGGGACCGGAGGAAGCAACAATATTCAGACCTGTTTTTAATGCGACTTCTCGTAATGCCTGCGCATCTCGTCCGATAGACTCAGACCCTGTGGCATCAATAATGGTGCGACCACCGAGCGAGATAAAGTTATTAATTTCGAAGATCACATCTTCAATAGGTTTGCGGTCCATATTATCAGCGCAGCAATAAGGATCGTGTTTTAATGCCCACTGGATTTCTGCCGTGACTTTTTTATCAACAAGCCGTTGTGAAAAAGGATAGCAAGGAGCATCCACAACAGAGGAAAGATCGTTGAACAGATGTTCATGAGGAAGTGTTAGCCCCATATCTTCACGGGCGACGGGGCCCGTCACAGTTTGTAGATAATCTTTCATGATTATACCTCCATTTTCTTCATTGTTTTCGAGGTTCTGTATTCCGGAATAGTGGTAACAATTGCACCGACCAGTGCAAACAGTGTTCCGATGATCGTGACCAGATAAACGCTATTGCCCAGCGATGGAATTAATACGTCAATCAATACTGATCCCAGTAACTGGCCCGCCGTTGAAGCAACCCCCAGCATCAGTAACCCCAGACCTCTGACCAAAATGGCCATTAAACCGATAGACATTAGTCCAAGCGGGCCGCCAAGATACATCCACCAGACATCTGGTAATTGAACAGTGACGTGCCCTAATGCGACACGAATAGCTAGCGCTGTGCCTAAAACACAAAATCCAACGATGAAATTCTAGGTGATTGAAACCAGCATGGATCCCGTAGCTTCAGCTACTTTTGCATTTCCAGCGGGCTGCCATCCTGCAAGCAAACCAGCTAAGAACGGAAGAATGGCAAGTAAGATGAAAGAGGTAGAATGCCACTGAGGTGACACAACAAAAATCGTAGCAATAACCGCAAATAATGCACCGATGATGCGATAAGGGGTAAAGTATTTTTTCTCGTCGACACCGATACCAAAGCGATCGCAAAGTAAACCAGACAGCAATAGCGCGGAGATCAGTGCGGTTTGAAACGTTGCGACCCCGAGTGCGCTGGCTGATGCGCCTTCAGAAAATACCACCATCGCTCCACAGAGACCGGCAAACCAGTTCCAGAGAGGAACTTTTCGGTTTTTAATCAGAGAAGGAATTGCCGCAAATTGTTGCCGGGTTTCTTTTCGCGCCATAATAATAAAAAACATCACGACTAAACCACTGGCAAAGGAGATAACTGCGCATGCATTACCATCCTGTAACCAGTGACCTAATTGACCATTCACCGCTGATTGCATAGGGGAGAGCATACCCGCAAGAATCGTGGCAAGCATCCATAAGGGAGTTGAGTACTTATTCTTTTTCATACATCAATCCTTCTATTATAGTAAATGGAGTAACTGGAGTTACCCCATTATTATTATCTTGCAATATGAGTCAGTATAGAACGGCCAGGACATAAACTGCTGTGTACCCCAGTGCGGTGAACAGTCACTCATAAAGCAGGCTATTTTCCCGTTGTGATAGTTACCAAAGACCAGTAATGGAGCGTTGTTTATTGTTAATACCACCTCAGCATTTTCTTTAGCGATCGCCCGGTTATAACCTAGGAAAAAAGGATATTCAGAGAACCCTTTAATAACTGGATGTTCAGGTTGTGATGGCTGTGCAATAACACCCTCTGGTTTTTCGACACGATCGTCACCATCTAACATCGTAACCGGGAGCACATCAGCCAGAACTGTATTTTTATAATTGGCTTTTGCTTCAATTCCCATGAATGAGAGATAGCCGCCAATCATCAATAACCCACCACCGTTATTCACATATTCTTTAATCAGTTCGAGAGCGTTTGGTTTTATGCGAAGCTGATAAAAAGTATCATTTTGTAGCAGGAAAGTATTACTACCAATATCACTAATAACGATGGCATCATATTGTTCTAACTGTGCCACATCTTCAGGGAAGGCAATTTGTACCGTATGTGCTGGCATATAGGTGACATCTACCTGACTATTTTTCAGACACTGGAGTAACCAGGTCGCACCTTCTTCATATTTACTTGAGGTAAAACTGTCATATCCTTTTGAATGAATCATATGAATATGCCAGGATTCCCCAATAAAGAGCACTTTTAGTGATTTTTTGGTGTTATTCATTCTCTGTCCCTTCTTAATGCGTAAAAATAGTTTGCTGATAATGTATACTCTGAATTCGATGTATCACAGATTCATGTTCAGGCATGTCGGAAGCATTGCTTGTCTCCACCGCTAGGGATGCAAAGGCGCTGGCATAACACAGTGCTGATTCCAGTGATTTTCCTTTCGCAAGTCCTGATGCCAGAGAGCCGTTAAACGCATCCCCGGCTCCTGCCGTATTTTTAACGACCGCTGGAAACGCTGGCGAATGAATGAATTTTTTGCCATCAAATGCGAGCGAGCCCTTGCTACCGAGCGTGATAACCGTGTTTTTTACCCCTTTATTGTGGATAGCTTCTGCAGCTCGTTTAGCTGATTCAAGATCGTGTACGTCTATGCCGGACAGTAAACCAGCTTCTGTTTCATTGGGGGTGATATAATCAACATCCTGAATAAGTTCGTTGACGATATCATTATAGGGTGCCGGGTTAATAATGACCGGGATACTGTTTTTTTGCGCCAATGTGATCGCTTGTTGCAGAGCGGTATAATTTGTTTCGAGCTGCAGAAGTATGACATCAGAATTAATAATCGCTTCTTTCTGAATAGTTATTTCATCGGACGACATTGTCATGTTGGCACCGGGATAGATCGCAATAACATTATCGCCAGTACCTTCATTAACAAGGATCGTGGCAGTTCCGGTTTGCGTTTCTTTCGTTTGATAAATTATACTTTTATAAATCTTAGACGAATTCATAAAGTTGATCGCATAATCACTAAAGTGATCTGTACCTACTTTTGTTATGAAATAAACATCAGTATCGGCAAAGCTTGCTGCCAGCGCCTGGTTACAGCCTTTTCCCCCCGGTGAAAATATAAAATTACTTGCCAGAAGCGATTCTCCGATAGTGGGAAGCCTCGGCAAATAACTGATGATATCAACATTAAACGAACCAATAACGCATACTTGACTTTTCATAGTTGAGTGGCCTTTTTTTATTCCCTGGGCTGTATCATAATTTTCAAGCGCATAAGCGATTTCATTTTTCGCAATAGTATCAAGCGAGTCTAGGACGATAAAAGCACCGCCATGACATCGAGTCAGATAGCCAAGCCTGGCAAGTTCATTAAGATCTGAACGAATAGTTTCTTTCGTTACATTGAGGCTATTGGACAGATCGGATACTTTTACAGAACCGAATTTACTGAGTCGTTTCAATATTTCATGATGGCGTTCAAATTTCATGCTTCACCTCACTTCAGTTACGTTAATATCTATCGATGTATATTGATGTGATAATCACCATAAAGTGGCGGGGAAAAGCAAAAAAAAGCAAAAATAGCCTGAGAAAAGGTAAGCGTTAATGGAGAATCATATTGATGCTTATTTATTGGTGAGAACTACGTTCCATGGCAGGAGTTCATCAATACGGTTGGAAGGTTATTCCGGCAGTACGCTCAGGATATGGCGCAGATACGCTTCCGGATCAATGTCGTTCAGAAGGCAAGTGCCGATAAGCCCATACAACAGTGCACTGCGCTCGCCGCCGAAGAACATAAAGTTTTTATTTCCGAGACAGATGGCACAAAGGGCTTTTTCCGCGGCATTATGTCTGCCTCCGCCTGACCGTCAACACTGTAATAACAGAGTGCGCCCCACTGATTCAGTACACAGCTGAACCATTCTTCCAGTCTGGATTTTTGGATAGCGTGGCATTTTTCTCCACCATGCATGCATGCAGTGAGTCCAGTAACAGTTTGCTCTTCTTCTGCCTGACCACAAGATGTGCTGGACTGGTAAACGATGGGGATACCTGCTTACGCGAGAGCAATAAGTGGCTGGCCACAATTCTCGGTACAAAACTCTGCTGAATAGCAGCGATTTTCCCAGCGTGGTGCGTCGTTTGCATTTTACTGGTTCTAAGTTAACAATTATCTGTTCACTAATGACTACTCTAAAAACTTGTATCAGGACTATCACTTATTTAAGTGATATTGGTTGTCTGGAGATTCAGGGGGCCAGTCTATAAACTTTTTACAAAAGGATGAATGCAGAAGGTTACTCTAATGGCCAGAGTGATGACAATGATGGTCAGACGTTGACCTGCAGAAACTGCATTTTAATTGGTCTATAAAGTCTGCAAGAGGAATCAGGGTCAGATCAGTGAGTCTTATCGCGGCCCGAAGCTATGACTGAAAGAAGGCTGGATACAGAATTGCAACAATTTGGCAATGTCAGAACACAGAAGCTTTGCAAGCAGGTGAAAGGTTATGTCTAGCAAAAGGAGTATATCAGAATACATCTACTGATGTACAAAACACAACAATAGCTTCATGATATATAAATACGTGATGACGAGTGGTACTCCGCATGGTTATTTAACTTCTCAGCACCACTAATGATCCTGAGCAACTTCGTATTTGGGCCATTGCCATGGAGTAGAAAGCTGTGTCTGAGAATGCAGAATTTGAGAAAAGAATTCGCTTTCTTGGAGAGCTTCTGAAAATGGCACGCTAACAACGTTTTGTTAAAAAATGTGAATCACTTGCCGGGGCTGCATTTTCTATTCGAGGAGAATGTTGACGTAGATATTACAGAAATCTCAGCGCATCAGGATAAACTGCTACCTTAGGTCAACCACCAAAAGAAAATACAATACGTCCAGTTTGTATGCCTTTAATAACACATCTTTTAAATGTTGAAGAATTATCCCGCCTGCTGAAGAACGTTGCTCTGAGTGTGATAAACCTTTTTATTCTTGATGATGTCAGCGAGAAGATGGAATATATCCCCGACTGGGTCGTGGTTACCCGGTTAAACATCTGGTGGCGCTAATAAATCTGGCAAGTCACATTCTGTTGAATGCTGTGACAGTGCCTTACCGAGAGAGCGAAATTGTGGTGTTCTAGTGCATAGTCGCCACCATTCCGGATAATTCTATTGCGTTGTTTTACAAGTTCTTTTACAGCGCAGATCTGTCGCTGACGTTGAATCAATAGCCTGGATTTCAGAACACAATGCCCGTTTGCTGGTTGGTCCGGCAGTAGCATTAATTCATTATCTGAATGAAATGTGTCAATCCACAGAAACCGCTGTCAATGACACATTTTGTCGGACGTTAACACGAGAAAGTCTGGCTATTCCGTAATGCCATCTTATTTCGTAATGGATTGAGAATGCTGGATTTTTAATTATATTACGCGCAGTATTAATCGCGTAAATGTTTTGCGGTCAGCAACGGTGGGGGATCCATTGTTCTGTTCAATGAATACCATCATACATTTGAATCAGGAGTCGGTATGATGATTTTGGTGACGGGGGGCGCACGGAGCGGGAAGAGTCGCCACGCAGAGGCGCTTATTGGGGACTCTTCACAGGTTCTGTATATCGCTACCTCGCAAATCCTTGATGATGAGATGGCTGCACGGATAGAACATCATCGGCAAGGCCGCCCGGAGCACTGGCGCACAGTGGAGCGCTGGCAACATCTTGATGAATTAATTCATGCAGACATTAACCCGAATGAGGTTGTGTTGCTGGAATGCGTTACCACAATGGTGACTAATCTGTTGTTTGATTATGGCGGCGATAAAGACCCTGATGAATGGGATTATCAGGCGATGGAACAGGCGATTAATGCTGAGATTCAGTCGTTGATTGCTGCCTGCCAACGTTGCCCCGCAAAGGTTGTATTAGTGACTAACGAAGTGGGAATGGGGATTGTGCCGGAGAGTCGTCTGGCACGACATTTTCGTGATATTGCCGGGCGGGTAAATCAGCAGTTGGCCGCTGCGGCAAATGAAGTATGGCTGGGGGTTTCGGGTATTGGAGTAAAAATCAAATGAGTAAATTATTTTGGGCGATGCTCTCATTTATTACGCGTCTGCCTGTACCGCGTCGCTGGTCCCAGGGACTGGATTTCGAGCATTATTCTCGCGGTATTATTACTTTTCCTTTAATTGGATTATTGCTTGGCGCGATTAGCGGGCTGGTCTTCATGGTGCTGCAGGCATGGTGTGGCGTACCACTGGCGGCACTGTTTAGCGTACTTGTGCTGGCGCTGATGACCGGGGGATTCCACCTGGACGGCCTCGCCGATACCTGTGATGGCGTATTTTCTGCACGTAGCCGCGATCGCATGTTGGAAATCATGCGTGATAGCCGTTTAGGCACCCATGGCGGTCTGGCATTGATTTTTGTTGTACTGGCAAAGATTCTGGTGTTAAGCGAGTTGGCTCTGCGTGGCGAACCGATCCTTGCATCGCTGGCGGCAGCATGTGCGGTCAGCCGCGGGACTGCCGCATTATTGATGTATCGTCATCGTTATGCGCGGGAAGAAGGGCTTGGCAATGTGTTCATTGGCAAAATTGATGGGCGACAAACCTGCGTCACACTCGGCTTAGCCGCTATTTTTGCTGCCGTATTATTGCCGGGTATGCATGGTGTGGCTGCTATGGTGGTGACGATGGTGGCGATTTTCATCCTCGGTCAGCTTCTCAAACGTACGCTGGGCGGGCAAACCGGCGATACGCTGGGAGCTGCTATAGAGCTTGGTGAACTGGTCTTCCTGCTGGCACTGCTATAAAGAGACGTGACATGCAAACACTTGCCGATTTACTGAATACGATCCCTGCTATCGATCCTGCCGCTATGTCGCGTGCACAACGGCATATTGACGGGTTACTCAAACCTGTTGGTAGCCTGGGAAGGCTGGAGGCGCTTGCCATACAACTGGCGGGAATGCCGGGGTTGAATGGCATACCGCATGTGGGCAAAAAAGCGGTACTGGTTATGTGTGCCGATCACGGCGTCTGGGAGGAAGGGGTCGCTATTTCCCCAAAAGAAGTGACAGCCATTCAGGCTGAAAATATGACCCGCGGAACAACCGGCGTGTGTGTGCTGGCAGCACAAGCGGGCGCTAACGTCCACGTAGTTGATGTTGGTATTGATAGTGCTGAGCCTATCCCCGGGCTTATCAACATGCGTGTCGCACGAGGTAGCGGCAATATTGCTTCAGCTCCGGCAATGAGTCGCCGTCAGGCTGAAAAGTTGCTTTTGGACGTCATATGTTATACGCGGGAGCTGGCAAAAAACGGTGTCACGCTGTTTGGTGTAGGTGAACTGGGGATGGCAAACACGACACCGGCAGCGGCAATAGTCAGCACAATCACTGGCCGGGATCCTGAAGAAGTGGTTGGGATTGGCGCAAACCTGCCGACAGATAAACTGGCTAATAAAATTGATGTTGTGCGCCGGGCGATTACGTTGAATCAACCAAATCCGCAGGATGGCGTTGATGTCCTGGCAAAAGTGGGTGGATTTGATTTGGTCGGAATGGCTGGCGTGATGTTAGGCGCTGCTTCCTGCGGTTTACCCGTGTTGCTGGATGGATTTCTTTCTTATGCTGCCGCGCTCGCAGCCTGCCAGATGTCTCCTGCAATCAAACCGTATCTCATTCCTTCTCACCTGTCGGCAGAAAAAGGGGCGCGTATTGCGCTGTCGCATTTGGGGCTGGAGCCTTATCTCAATATGGAGATGCGTTTAGGTGAGGGGAGTGGCGCAGCTCTGGCGATGCCCATCATCGAAGCTGCCTGTGCGATATATAACAACATGGGCGAACTTGCTGCCAGTAATATTGTTCTACCGGGGAATACGACTTCTGATTTGAACAGTTAAAAACGAAAAGTCTGATAAAAGCTATACTTAACGGATAGCTTTCGCGACTTAGGAAAGGGACATGATGCGTCGTGTAAATATTTTTTGCTCATTTGCTCTGCTTTTTGCCAGCCAAAATAGCCTGGCGGTAACTTATCCATTACCTCCAGAGGGTAGCCGTTTAGTGGGGCAGTCGCTTACTGTAACTGTTCCTGATCACAATACTCAGCCGCTGGAGACTTTTGCCGCACAATACGGGCAAGGGTTAAGTAATATGCTGGAAGCGAATCCGGGCGCTGATGTTTTTTTGCCGAAGCCTGGCTCACAACTCACCATTCCGCAGCAACTGATTTTGCCCGCCACTGTTCGTAAAGGGATTGTGGTTAACGTCGCTGAAATGCGTCTTTATTACTATCCGCCAGACAGTAATACAGTGGAAGTCTTTCCTATTGGTATCGGCCAGGCTGGGCGAGAAACCCCGCGTAACTGGGTGACTACCGTTGAACGTAAACAAGAAGCACCAACCTGGACGCCAACGCCGAACACCCGGCGCGAATATGCGAAACGAGGGGAGAGTTTGCCCGCATTTGTTCCTGCGGGGCCCGATAACCCCATGGGGCTGTACGCGATTTATATTGGCAGGTTGTATGCCATCCACGGTACCAATGCCAATTTTGGTATTGGGCTCCGTGTAAGTCAGGGCTGTATTCGTCTGCGTAATGACGATATCAAATATCTGTTTGATAATGTTCCTGTAGGCACTCGTGTACAAATTATTGATCAGCCAGTGAAATACACAACGGAACCGGATGGTTCAAAGTGGCTGGAAGTTCATGAGCCGCTGTCGCGCAATCGTGCAGAATATGAGTCTGACCGAAAAGTGCCATTGCCGGTAACCCCATCTTTGCGGGCGTTTATCAACGGGCAAGAAGTTGATGTAAATCGCGCAAATGCTGCGTTGCAACGTCGATCGGGAATGCCTGTGCAAATTAGTTCTGGTTCAAGACAGATGTTTTAAGAGCGTTGATAATTAGAAAGTAAAAAGCCTGCTCGAAAGCAGGCTTTTTTGAATTTGGCTCCTCTGACTGGACTCGAACCAGTGACATACGGATTAACAGTCCGCCGTTCTACCGACTGAACTACAGAGGAATCGTGTGAACGGGGCGCATATTAATGGCAGTGCATGGTGATGTCAAAGGGTGAAATGCATTTTTTTGTTTGTTTGCTGCCAATTTCAACAAAGTGGTGAGCTTTCAATCTTATTGGGTAATGAACCATCGTGGTGCATACCCTCCTTTTATAGGGCAGGTGAATGCGACTGCAGATAAAAAGAGCCAATGACGAATCTATCATAATCTCTTATTTGACAGTTGGTTAGCTCGCGCATCAACGCCAAAATAGAACTGGCAAGCATCTTGCATTCTGGTTGTAAGTAATGGCGGCACTTGGGCCGACTCTTAAAAACCGGAGGCAACATGAACTTCAGACGCCTGAAATACTTCGTAAAAATTGTAGATATTGGTAGCCTGACCCAGGCTGCTGAAGTATTGCATATCGCACAACCAGCGCTCAGCCAGCAGGTTGCCACACTGGAAGGTGAGTTTAATCAACAACTTTTGATTCGCACAAAACGGGGCGTTACGCCAACTGACGCCGGAAAAATTCTCTATACCCATGCGCGGGCCATTTTACGTCAGTGTGAGCAGGCCCAACTGGCGGTGCATAACGTTGGTCAGGCATTATCGGGGCAAGTCTCGATTGGCTTTGCGCCAGGAACCGCTGCGTCATCCATCACCATGCCCTTATTACAGGCGGTTCGCGCTGAATTCCCGGAGGTCGTTATCTATCTTCATGAAAATAGCGGTGCAGTGCTTAACGAAAAACTGATAAATCACCAACTCGATATGGCGGTGATTTATGAGCATTCCCCTGTGGCTGGTGTATCCAGTCAGGCTTTACTGAAAGAAGATCTTTTCCTGGTAGGGACTCAAGATTGTCCGGGGCAAAGCGTTGATGTTAATGCTATTGCGCAAATGAACCTCTTTCTTCCCAGTGATTACAGTGCTGTTAGACTTCGTGTTGATGAGGCTTTTTCCCTACGGCGACTCACGGCAAAAGTCATTGGTGAAATTGAGTCTATTGCCACGCTTACCGCAGCGATTGCCAGCGGCATGGGCGTTGCAGTATTACCCGAATCGGCCGCGCGTTCGTTATGTGGCGCAGTAAACGGGTGGATGTCACGCATTACCACACCTTCCATGAGTCTCTCTTTGTCATTAAATTTACCCGCCAGAGCGAACTTATCACCACAGGCACAGGCAGTGAAAGAGTTGTTAATGTCAGTGATGAGTTCTCCAGTGATGGAAAAAAGGCAGTGGCAATTGGTGAGCTAAGCGTTATATCGGGATGGAATAAGATGCGGGTTTTTATTATTTGTTATGCCGGGCATTAGACTTTAACAATAACGGAAAATCTGAACTGCCCGGAGTTTACCGTGAATTTCCAACAACTAAAGATAATCCGCGAGGCTGCACGTCAGGATTACAACCTGACAGAGGTTGCGAATATGCTTTTTACCTCACAGTCCGGCGTCAGCCGTCATATTCGGGAACTGGAGGATGAACTTGGCATCGAAATATTTGTTCGACGAGGTAAGCGACTGCTGGGCATGACTGAACCGGGCAAAGCATTACTGGTCATTGCAGAACGTATTCTGAATGAAGCCAGTAATGTTCGTCGGCTTGCAGACCTGTTTACCAACGATACGTCTGGCGTTCTCACTATTGCAACGACGCATACTCAGGCACGTTATAGTTTGCCAGAGGTCATTAAATCTTTTCGCGAACTTTTCCCGGAGGTTCGGCTCGAGCTAATCCAGGGGACGCCACAGGAAATTGCGACGTTGTTGCATAATGGTGAAGCTGATATTGGTATCGCCAGCGAGCGTTTGAGTAATGACCCGCAGCTCGTCGCCTTCCCGTGGTTTCGTTGGCACCATAGTTTGCTTGTTCCACTCGATCATCCCTTGACGCAAATTACACCATTGACGCTGGAATCAATAGCGAAGTGGCCGTTAATCACTTACCGACAGGGGATTACGGGGCGCTCACGTATTGATGACGCATTTGCCCGCAAAGGTTTGCTGGCAGATATTGTATTAAGTGCGCAGGATTCTGATGTCATTAAAACCTATGTTGCTCTTGGGCTTGGGATCGGAATAGTTGCCGAACAATCCAGCGGTGAACAAGAGGAAAAGAATTTAATCCGCCTGGATACGCGGCATCTTTTTGATGCTAATACTGTCTGGTTGGGACTGAAGCGAGGACAACTTCAGCGTAACTATGTCTGGCGCTTTCTGGAACTTTGTAATGCAGGACTTTCAGTTGAGGATATCAAGCGGCAGGTGATGGAAAACAGTGAAGAGGAAATTGATTATCAGATATAGCAAAAAGCCCGCTATAAAAGCGGGCTTTTCAGAAATTTGGCTCCTCTGACTGGACTCGAACCAGTGACATACGGATTAACAGTCCGCCGTTCTACCGACTGAACTACAGAGGAATCGCTGTTGAGGCACATCTTAACGGCGAAAAATCTTTTGTCAAACCCGATTTTTAATTTTCCCAACTGTTTGCCGTTTCTATCAACAGTTTGTTGCATTTGCAGACAATTTGTTGGCGAAAATCTTTGCAGCTTTGCTGATTCTCCCTCATTATTTGAAATGTGGTTTCACTTTCTGCAATTAAGGTCGGCTTTGAATATCTCCTCTGCTTTACGCCAGGTTGTTCACGGCACTCGCTGGCACGCTAAACGCAAGAGCTACAAAGTGTTGTTCTGGCGCGAGATAACCCCGCTTGCTGTTCCTATCTTCATGGAGAATGCCTGTGTCCTGTTGATGGGGGTTCTGAGCACTTTTCTGGTCAGCTGGCTGGGAAAAGATGCGATGGCCGGCGTGGGATTGGCGGACAGCTTCAATATGGTCATTATGGCTTTTTTTGCTGCTATCGATCTTGGTACTACTGTCGTTGTGGCATTTAGTCTCGGTAAGCGGGATCGACGACGAGCGAGGGTGGCGACGCGGCAGTCATTGGTGATCATGACGTTGTTTGCCGTACTGTTGGCAACGCTTATTCATCATTTTGGCGAGCAAATTATTGATTTCGTCGCGGGTGATGCCACGACAGAAGTTAAAGCACTGGCGTTGACTTATCTGGAGCTGACGGTACTCAGTTATCCAGCAGCTGCCATCACTTTGATTGGTAGCGGGGCACTTCGTGGTGCAGGGAATACGAAAATACCGCTACTGATTAACGGTAGCCTGAATATTCTTAATATTATTATTAGCGGCATATTGATTTACGGCCTTTTCTCCTGGCCGGGACTGGGATTTGTCGGGGCTGGGCTGGGGTTAACCATTTCTCGTTATATTGGCGCAGTGGCAATTTTGTGGGTGCTGGCGATTGGTTTTAATCCTGCGCTAAGGATTTCGTTAAAGAGCTATTATAAACCGCTGAATTTTAGCATTATCTGGGAAGTCATGGGGATTGGTATTCCCGCGAGTGTCGAATCAGTGTTATTTACCAGTGGTCGGTTATTAACCCAAATGTTCGTTGCCGGGATGGGGACCAGTGTTATTGCCGGAAATTTTATCGCGTTTTCAATTGCGGCTCTTATCAACTTACCCGGAAGTGCGCTCGGCTCTGCTTCTACGATCATTACAGGCCGAAGGTTGGGTGTAGGACAGATAGCGCAAGCAGAGATTCAGTTGCGGCATGTGTTCTGGCTTTCCACTCTTGGATTAACGGCCATCGCCTGGCTAACGGCTCCCTTTGCCGGGGTTATGGCATCGTTTTACACCCAGGATCCACAGGTTAAACATGTCGTTGTGATTCTGATTTGGCTAAATGCTTTATTTATGCCTATTTGGTCTGCCTCATGGGTGCTACCCGCTGGATTTAAGGGTGCTCGCGATGCACGTTACGCCATGTGGGTTTCTATGTTGAGCATGTGGGGTTGCCGGGTTGTAGTCGGTTATGTGCTGGGAATCATGCTTGGCTGGGGTGTGGTTGGTGTCTGGATGGGAATGTTTGCCGACTGGGCTGTGCGGGCCGTGCTGTTTTACTGGCGAATGGTTACTGGACGTTGGCTGTGGAAATATCCTCGACCTGAGCCGCAAAAGTGTGAAAAAAAGCCAGTTGTGTCGGAATAAACGACAAAGTGCAGATTATTTCAGCAAACGATTTCAAATTTAAAAAACAGGCTTTGACATTGTGGATGAGCGTCGCTAATATTCGCCTCGTTCTCACGATTCCTCTGTAGTTCAGTCGGTAGAACGGCGGACTGTTAATCCGTATGTCACTGGTTCGAGTCCAGTCAGAGGAGCCAAATTTTAGTTTTGAGATATCTCTATAAGTCTCAAAACAGTTAAAAAATAAAAATTATTTTTACCCGGCCGCTTTGTAAAAAAAGTGGCCGGGTTTTTTGATTTCTGTGTTTCGTGCGCTTAATCGAGTCTCACGCTTCAGTGAGCAAATTGCCCCTCCCCAACAGACATCACGATTCACAGGGTCAAAAATTCTGTTCCATGAAGTACCGTACAAAGATAAAGAGAAAAATGCCTTATGCGGGATGTAGCTGTCGCGTCTTTATCGGGAAACTATACGTAATTGCCACTTTGTCTTCGGTAATCAGAAAAAGAAGACCTGGAATTTTAATAAATATTATTTCTCTGGGGGCGGTATTTTTATAATCAATATGACGAGTTGAACATTATATTTATTATAAGAATTATATGAAATTAAAGAAATCTGCCATAAAGACAGATTTCTTTAAAATATAATTAGAGATTTGCGACGTTATGATAAACTTTTTGAACATCGTCGTCATCTTCAAGGGCATCAACAAGCCCTTCAAAGATTTCTAAATCTTCTGGGGAAAGCTCAACTTCAGATTGAGCAATCATTTCTAATTCTGTTGTTGAGAACTCAGTGATTCCAGCAGCTTTTAGAGCCGCGATTCCTTTATGAAGGTCAGTAGGTTCAGTATAAATAACAATATTACCTTCTTCTTCAGTTACATCACGAACATCAACTTCAGCTTCAAGTAAAATTTCAAAAATATGGTCAGGGTCTGTTCCTTTAAATACAATCACACCCGTATTGTCAAACATATAGCTGACAGAACCTGCCGCTCCGATATTGCCGCCTTTTTTATTGAAAATTGTGCGAACGTTAGCAATCGTACGGTTAACATTTGAAGTCAAGGTCTCGGCGATAATCATTGAGCCATTAGGACCAAAGCCTTCATAACGGCCCTGCACGAACGTTTCATCTCCGCCGCCTTTGGCTTTATCAATTGCTTTATCAATAACATGCTTTGGAACTTGTGCCTGCTTTGCTCGTTCAATAACGAATTTTAAAGATGTGTTTAATTCTGGATCGGGTTCACCTTGTTTGGCAGCAGCATAGATTTCTACACCGAATTTTGCATAAATTTTAGACGTCGCACCGTCTTTAGCCGTTTTTTTAGCAACAATATTGGCCCATTTACGTCCCACTGGAATGATCTCCTCGAAAATTTATTTACATTACTGGTAAATCGTTAACATGTGTTAATTCGGCATATTATATCATAACAGGAAAAATCTCGTCTATTAGAAATAAAAATATTCTAAATCCATAATCTTATATTTAATCTCATAAAAACTAATGTTGTTGGCGGATTTTTTTATAATTGTGTTTTGAAAGCATACTTGCTTTTAATATGTGGAAATCATTAAGGCTATAATAAAACTCGCATCTGCCCAAGGAAGCAAACAGCCTGCTTTATTGCAGGCTATTTGCTGGATGACTTACTAAATCCTTCACATCTATTCCTGATAAAAAGGAACAGAACTTATTACCGGAACGGCGGTTCATTAAAGGTTCGTAATTTACGTGAATGCAGTCGGTCGCCTTCTGCGCGCAGCAAATCGATCGCCCGAATGCCAATTTGCAGGTGTTCGGAAATAGCGCCTTCATAAAAACGGTTAGCCTGACCGGGAAGTTTAATCTCACCATGCAACGGTTTATCTGAAACACACAGTAGTGTCCCGTATGGCACGCGGAAACGATATCCTTGCGCGGCAATGGTTGCACTTTCCATATCAATTGCTACGGCCCGGCTTAAGTTAAAACGAAGTGCAGAAGCTGAGTAACGTAATTCCCAGTTCCTGTCATCTGTGGTTACCACAGTGCCAGTACGTAGCCGCTGTTTAACTTCCTCACCGGGCCTGCCGCTGACTAACTTGGTAGCGTCATAAAGCGCACGTTGCACTTCAGCAATGCTCGGAATAGGAATATCGGGCGGCAGTACCGCATCAAGAACGTGGTCATCGCGTAAATAAGCGTGTGCAAGTACATAATCTCCAATGGCCTGGCTTTCACGTAAGCCACCACAGTGACCAATCATCAACCAGACATCCGGGCGTAGTACTGCCAGATGATCGCAGATGGTTTTAGCATTTGACGGTCCCACGCCAATATTCACCAGAGTAATACCCTGACCATCGGCGGTAATTAAATGCCATGCTGGCATCTGGTGTTTTTTCCATGCAAGGTCGGAAATGGCTTCTTCTGGCGCTTCGGTTTCGGCGGTGATCCAGTTCCCGCCAGCACAAGAAAGGGCAATGTAAGGACTATCAGGATCGAGGATCTGGCTGCATCCCCAACGAACGAATTCATCCACATAACGTGTGTAGTTGGTAAACAAGACGAACGGCTGAAAATGTTCAACTGGCGTACCGGTATAATGGCGCAACCGTGCGAGGGAAAAATCGACGCGGCGCGCATCAAAATGCGATAGCGGGGAGAATTCCGTTGGATGATAAATGCCGTCTGCAGTTTCATCGCCAATTTGCGCCAGTTCTGTTGTCGGGAAGTAGCGAGTTAACCCAGCGCTCATTGAGCGATCAAGTGTCAATTCAGAGCCATCGATGACATAAGGATAAGGGATTTCATGCTGCGAGGGTTGCACAGAGATATGCGCACCATAATCCTGATACAGCAACGTAAGTTGTTCATTAAGATACGAACGAAAGAGAGTAGGGCGAGTAATCGTGGTGGTGTAGCTGCCTGCGTGAGTAAAACGACCAAATGCGCGCGTTTTGGGGGGATTGGTTGTGCTACCGTCCCAGGTTACGGTCAGTGATGGATAGACAAAAAGACCTTGTTTGCGGGCGTTTTCATCAGGTAATTCGCCACTTGTAATATAGTTGCCAATGGCGTTGCGTAATGCGACTACAGATTGCTCATACAGCGCGTCGAGTTTATCCAGTGCCTGAGCTGGGGTCAGACCGGAGCCCTTATTATTCATGTGTGTCTCCTGTTCCATACAATTACCGCACATCCGATAGTATGTCACAGAAATGTGAAACAAAAGTGTAAGGCGAAGATCGGATGATCTTCGCCAGGCTATCAAGCGCGTTGACTGTCTTTCATCAACAAAGCGGTCATTGCGGAAATCAGGCATCCAGCCAGCAAATAAATGGCGACGCTATGCCAGTTCCCCGCAAAGTAAGTGATGAGTGCAGCGGCAATAAAAGGTGTAAATCCACCGCCAACCACACTGGCAACCTGATAACCGACTCCAGCGCCACTATAGCGATAACTGGCACCAAACATTTCGGTAAACATCGGTTGTTGCACACACACCACCATGTCATGCGCAATGTTTGCCAGCATTATGGAGAAGAAAACTATCCAGAAAATAGATTGTGCTTCAAGCGCCATAAAGAAAGGAAATGCGCTCAACGTTCCGATTAACGCACCTGTGATATAAACCCTACGGCGACCAAAACGATCGGCAAGCCAGGCAAAACAGGGAATTGTCAGGCAGCTTAATCCACCTACCAGCAAACCAATATTAAGGAAAAGTTCGCGCGGTAGCCCCATATTCTGGGTTGAATAATTAAGTGCAAAGGCAGTAACGATGTACATCGTCAGCAATTCGCACAGTCGTAGCGCAATAATCTTCAGGAAAGCACCGGGATGTCGTAACAGCGCTTCGATAACCGGGATGCGTTTTTTCGCGGCAGCTTGATAATGTTGCTGTTGTTCAAATTCCGCGGACTCTTCCATGCCATTGCGCACCCACAATGCTCCCAGTACCAGTACGATGCTAAATAGGAAAGGAATGCGCCAGCCCCAGCTTAAAAACTGTTCGTCAGTCGTCATCATACTGATCAATGAAACCAGTCCGGTTGAAAGCAGTAAACCTACACCGTAGCCAACTTGTACACCGCTACTGTAAAAGGCTTTTTTATTTTTCGGTGCACTTTCAACGGAAAGCAACGCCGTGCCTCCCCATTCGCCGCCGACGGCAAATCCCTGAATGGCACGCAGTGTCACCAGCAAAATAGGTGCCCACCACCCAATGGTCGAGAATGAAGGAAGAATACCAATCAAGGCTGTCGCGATGCCCATCATCCAGACGGTCAGCATTAACATGCGCTTACGTCCCAGTCGGTCGCCAAAGTGACCGAAAATGACACCGCCGAGCGGACGGAAAAGGAATCCGACGCCAAAGGTAGCAAATGCGGCGAGCGTTCCCATCGCCGGGCTTACTTGCGGGAAAAACTCGCGATTAAACACCAGTGCGGCGGTGATGCCATAGAGTAAAAAATCATACCAGTCGACGACGGCACCAGCGAAGCTGCCTAACGCAGCTCGTCGGGCGCGACTTAACGAAAGCGTCCCTTCATCGGGACGAGTGGAGATGAGCGTGGAGTCCATAATGATCCTGTTTGTACTGTCTTTTTATAATTAGTATGGAAAAGGTAACTCACATTGCCGTCGATCTATAAACGAACCTTATGAGACTACCTCGACAGAGCGCATCTGCAAATGATTTTATGGCTGATTAGCGGCAACATGAAAAATTCGATGGAAGATGAAAGCGCAGGAGTTGCTGGTGTTGTTTAAGGATTAAGCAGAGGGCCCACAGGTTCGAGATATGAAACATAAAAGTCCGCATATGCACAAAATTGTACCCTGATGATTCTGATAGACTGCATTGCATTATAACCAGTAGGGAGGCGAGGTTAGTTATGTTTTTAGTATCATTGTTGAGACGTATTGCATTTAGTTACTACGATTATAAAGCTTATAATTTTAATATTGAAAAAACAGACTTTGTTGTCATACATATTCCCGATCAGATTGGCGATGCTATGGCCATCTTTCCTGTTATTCGGGCGCTTGAATTGCATAAAATTAAGCATCTATTAATTGTTACGTCGACAATTAATTTAGAAGTCTTTAATGCGCTCAAACTTGAACAGACTAAATTAACATTAGTCACAATGACTATGCAGGATCACGCAACATTAAAAGAAATAAAATATTTAGCGAAGAACATAACACTGCAATACGGTACGCCGGATCTTTGTATAGAGGCGATGCGTAAAAAGAACCTGAAAACGATGATATTTATCAGTCAGTTGAAAGCAAAAACGAATTTCCAGGTCGTCGGTTTAACCATGAAGTGCTATTCCCCTTTGTGTAAGAACGCGTCCCGGATGGATCAGAATCTCCGGGCTCCTGTACCCATGACATGGGCATTTATGATGCGTGAGGCGGGTTTTCCGGCAGTCAGGTCAATATATGAATTGCCATTAAGCGATGATGTACTCGATGAGGTACGCGAGGAAATGCGATCGTTAGGATCTTACATTGCGCTCAATTTAGAAGGTAGCTCGCAGGAACGTATATTTTCATTTTCGATTGCAGAAAATATAATAGCAAAAATTCAAAGTGAAACAGATATTCCAATAGTGATCGTTTATGGACCCAAAGGGGAAGATAAAGCCAGGGCATTAGTGGATTGTTATAATAATGTCTACCGTTTATCCTTATCACCCTCTATTAAACATTCAGCAGCAATCATAAAAGATGCTTATATTGCAATAACTCCTGACACCTCAATATTACATATGGCAAGTGCCTATAATACCCCTGTTGTTGCAATTTATGCTGATTACAAAACGCGATGGCCCGCAATGGCCGATGTTTTGGAGTCAGTCATCGTTGGGCAAAAAATTGACAATATAAGTCTGGATGAATTCGCAAAGGCATTAAAAAGTGTTTTGGCGAGAATTTGAGGCAGTACTTATGCATAGTAATGCCGATCTGTTATGAACGGTGGTGTCATCAATACTCTGAGGCTGGTCAATCATCACAGAAAACCAGCCTTTGGATCAAAGCAATACTCACCGAAAATGATCATAGTCACACCGAACGCGATTCATGCGGAACTGTTTGGTAAATAGCACCACCGGATCTTGGGGGCGCTGTGATTATTACAGTATTGCTATCACCGTCATTTTTGAATGTCACTTTACCAGTAGCATCAACGCCTACCCAAGAGGCCGAGTTTGAAACGAATAATCAGCCGCCGTTTTTCCTGGTGCAAAGTTGTCATTATTCAACTGATAATACGCCCCGGTAAATCCCTGCGAAGGGAATGAAGCTGTCGGTAGGTTTGCACCATTCACTGACACTGTACCGGTCATTGGTCTGGTTTCCGCGCTAATGAATTCTATCGTGGTACTCAGGCCCGCCTGATGAACACCATTCAATACGGGGATCAGCGTTGCGATACCCTCTCCGCCTCCTGTAACAGTAGCTTTGTAATCACCGTTGATATTTTGAGTGTAATCAATTGCGCTAATTTTCATATAGGGCACGTTTGTACCTGATTGCACAAATTCCATCCCTTCAGAAACTTTGATCGGATTGCCTGATATATCGTGCAGAACAAGATGTAGCTCAGCACTATCGGTAAAGTCCCCTTTCAGTGATGACTGGTTGTTCTTAAGGATGGACTGCGAGGCGTCTGCTGGGCCTGCCACTAGCGATATATCTACTGTTTGCATTCCACCTGCGCTTGTGACTGTGCTTACAGTGACGCTCCCCGTTATCGCTCCTTTCACGCTTGTTGTCGCGATTCCGTTTTGATCGGTCACCGCTGTTAATGACGTTAATGTGGTGGAGCCGTTTTTTAAGGCGAAGTACACAGTGAGACCTTCGATCAGGTTACCACTGCCATCCTCAACCGTTGCCTTTAAGGTACTTAAATCACTGTTGGTGGCGGCGATAGTCGACGGTTCAGCGATAAAGCTAGCAACATGTGCGGTGCTTGGGTTGCCAGTAACCTTCACGGTTGTCTGTGTCTGTATTGTGACGCCGTTATGGAACGATGCAGTCACCGTATATGTACCGACTTTATTGCTGGTCAGAACGACTGGAGCCTGACCTGAAGAGTTGGTTCTCACTTTTCCGCCACTTAACGTCGCACCTTCTAGCGTTACGCTAAAGTTGATGACCTGACCCTCCACTGGAGTGCCATTTGCAGAGGTTAGCATTGCCGTCAGAGTAGCGCCTTTAGGAGCATTGACACCGATAAGCGGACTGGACGTGAGTGTCAGTTTTTCATCAATAGCCTCCAGTTGTTTCTCAAGTGAAGCTCCATTCGCTAGGGATGCTTTTACAGTATACGAGCCGTTTCTTTCAGGCGTCATGGTGACCTCGGCTACTCCCTGCGTATTAGTAGAGACCGTATTCTGGCTGATGATCATTTGCGAGGATGGCGCTGCACTGAATGTCGCGGGTTGATGCGTCACCGGGTTGCCAAACTGGTCGTTAACGTGAGCTTTAACTGCTATGTCTTGTGCGACCATGACCTGACCTTCAGGTATCTCCTGACTGGTAATCGTCGCAGAATTAACATCTACCTTGGCATTCAGTAATCGCGAGATGACTTCAGTAGGTTTATCTGCCAGAGAGGCTGAAACTGTTTTTAGTCCGACCTCGGTGCTTGTCACAAGAATTTCAGCGAAAACCTGATCATCCGTTTCAACGCTGGTGCTGCTTAGCGTGACGGAGGTTCCACGGAAATTAACTTTTATACCTTCTACTGGGTTGCCGTTTCCATCAGTCACTGTTGCCTGTAGCCTGGTCATTCCAATGTTATTGGCGATGAAATTGTCCTCGGTAACGTTAAGATTAACCTGCGCAGTGAGCGTATCCGCAGTAAAGTTCACCACCAACTGCTCACTCTTACCGCCAACCATCGATGCTGTCACGGTATGAGCGCCTGCTTTTGTACCTTACAGCGTGACTTTCGCTTTGCCATCGGCATCAGTAACCGCTTTGTCGCCATCGCTCAGCGTGAAGTTCGCCTTCACATCTTCCGGTAGAGTAAATGTTACCTCAGTGTTGGCTATCGCATTGCCCTCTGTATCAGCGACGGTGCTGTTAGTGTCGTGAGATCGTTATTGTCGGCAATCACCGGGTCCTTCGAGGCTGCCAGCGTGATTTCAGCATTCGTGACGTTCGGCACATAGTTCACTGTTTGTTGCATCGAATCGCCATTTTCGAGGGTTGCCGTCACGGGAGTTCTTCAGGCTGAAATCTTCATCCACGCCCAGCGTGATTCTTGCGGTACCGAAGCGGCTTAACCAGTCTGTCATTACCCCTGAAGCCTGAGAAGAGGCCCATCCACGTGCTATGTTTGCCGCTTGCTCGCTGTTCATATCTTCGGCGAGCAGAGATCCAATTAGCTGTGAAGTACTGGCTATCTGTTGCTCAAGGTTGCCACTGCTGTTACCCGGCGGCGGGGTTAAATTTTTTTCACTAACTTGTGCCGGGACATCCAGTTCATCACCCGGGCGGACATTACGAACAAACGTACGAAACTGGTTGAGTTTGCGTAACAGGGGGGTATCTATAATTTGTTGCACAGGACAAATATATCTAGCTTCTGTACAGAGTCTTAAATTTTGACCATAAATAAAACCGTCCCTGTCAAGCATGCATAGTTTATCAAGTAGGTCTCCCACAAACTGCCTGAATTTTATTTTTCCATTAAAAGTTTGTATCTTCTTAAGTATCACAGGAGACTGGAAATAGACCGATAGTAGGATGTTGCCACTCAAGGCATGACGATAAATATCGCTAGGAGTAATTTTTTGTTTTATGGCTTTGGTAGTGATCTCAACTGCTTCCGTTATAGTGACCCATGTTGACATATAATGAGTTATAAGCAATGGCTGATATTTTTTTTGACATAATATTATCTCCTTCTACACAACAATTCGTTCCGTTAAGGAAAAAGATTGGTGTCACAAGTATTTATTTATGATTAATCAGAGGGTTTATGACAGAGAAAAGGATGTATATTTCTGAGTAAACATGTACAGGCCTATGGGGTGACTATTTAATGAGTAAATGCCGAATGATTTTCGGGGTGATGATTATAACTTGAGGAAAAATCCCAGCGTGGTTTGAGTAGTGTACCTGAGTGATATTTGTGTTATGTATGCATTGATTGCAGCAGAATAAATATAGTTCAGGCTAGTATAGTTTGTGGTAGCTATGAGAATATATAATCTATTTTACCTATAAAATAATTTATATGTATGGGGTTGTTTTTTTTAGGTTGTTTGTCTGTGCTTTTATATTCTGGAGATGTGCCTTGTATATAGGATTGTTTGTTGGTTGTATTTTTTAATGTTGCACTGTTGTGAATTTTTATTTTGATATGATTATTTCTTTAGTATAAGGAGAGAAAGGAACGAGAAAGTTAAATCTATTTATCCTAATCGCAATTTCATTGTTTAAATAATCACTATGGATTAATATTTTTGCGACTCTGCTGAGTTACTGGTTTTAACTAGTGGTGTAAAAGGGATACCTTTTCGGTATCCCTTTTACAATAATCAGAAGAAATCAATTCGCGTATTGATACCGACGGTGCGACCCATATTGACCTGCGCGACGGCGCTGCTGCCGTTCATGTAGCCATAGGTACGGTAACGACGGTCGAACAGGTTATCGACATAGACGGAAATGTTCATCCGTTCAGTCGCCTGCCAGCCCAGGCTGCTGTCCAGGGTGGCATAGGTGCCTTGCCGCAACTGGTTGTCGCCATCGAAATAATGCGGCCCGACCAGATTAACCGCCAGTCGGGGCATCAGTGCGCCATAGCGCGTATCAATCACGCCGTTCACGCTGCTTCCCGCGCCATAACGTGGTACGAACGGCACCCGGTTATCGTGATACAACTCACTGTCATTGGTGAATTCGGAACGGATCACGTTGCCATTGATATCCCATGACCAGCCTGGCGCAAACCGCCACTTCGCTTCAAGCTCAACGCCGGTGGCGTCGGCTTTACCCGCATTGCTTAATGTCTGCATCCCGACCGGGCCAGAGTAAAGCTGCATGTCTTTGGTGTGGGTATAAAACGTCGCAGCTTGCAGCGTGACGTCAGCGGTTTCGTAGCGGGTGCCAAGTTCATAGTTGATGGATTTCTCGGCGACGAACGGTTTGGCATCAAGACCCGCAGTAGGCACGATGTTGTACCCGGAAGGTTTATATCCCTGGGCTACACGGGTATACACTCTCCAGTCATCGGTCAGCATATAGCCTGCGGATAGCTGCCCGAGCACCTGATCGTCATTGCTCTTACCCTGGTCGCCAAACGGGTTGCCGAGCATGCTGCCGTGATATTGTGTACTGGATTTATCATGCGAGAAGCGCACGCCGCCGCCGATATCAAAACGATCGGTTAAATGCCAGGTCAGGTCACTGTATGCGGCCAGCGTTTCAGCGGTGGTATAGCCGGTACTGCTTAAATAAGGCATTGTCGGCATGTCGTAGGCTGAATTTAACTTCTCGCGGGTGTTCTGCCGGTACAGCCCAAACACCATATCAACGGTACGCGCATCGCCCAGGGTTGCGGCGCGCAGCTCCTGCACATCCTGATTCCAGCGCTGAGGCATATTGACGATTAACGAACCTGAAGGGAAGGTGCGCGAATAATGCTGCTGCTGCCAGGCGCTGATCAGGTTGAAAACCCAGTCATCGGTGGTGTATTTCCCACTCAGGGTCTGGCTGTCAGTGCAGCGCCGCATGTACGGGTCTGGTGAACCATCGCTGATCGACAGCTTACGGCCCTTAATATCATTCCATCCCACATAGGCGTCCTGGGTGGCGCGGGTACATTCGCGTGAGGCGGCAAAGCCCATTTCCCAGGGCTGATCGTCCGGCGCCAGACGCAGTTTCACATTCCCTATGCTGGCGCGGGTGCCGCCTAAGTCATCGCTTCCCGTCGCGGGGTTAATCATGTCGCCGTCATCAACCTGGCGTAACAGGGTGACGCTGCCGTACAGCAGGCCATCCTGAATGGGGCCGCTCAGGTTGAACTTACTTCGATAACTGTCGCGGCTACTGACGCCGCCTTCAATATAGCCGCGCGGCGTGCTGTCCGGCTGCTGGGTGACGATGTTGATGATCCCGCCCTGAGCGCTTTTGCCATATAACGTTCCCTGTGGGCCTCGCAGCAACTCCACGCTTTGCACATCGGTAAGCGCCTGGATGGTGTTGGTGGAAAGCTGAGGGACGCCATCGACATACAGGGTGACGGCGGGGTTATAGAAGTCCTGCGCTGAAGAGACGCCGCGTAGCGAGATCGTCGAAAAAAGCATGTTGCCGCTATTTTCAATATTGAGCTCGGGCAAGACTCTGGGGAGTTTGTCGCTGGCGGTGACGCCGGCGTCGCTTAATTCCGGCGCGCTGACAACAGTAGACGAGACGTTGTTGGCTGATGCCGAGCGGGAAGATTGTTTACTGGCGGTAACCACCAGCGTGCTTTCGTCTTGCTGTGAAGTCTGGGCATTAGCAATGGCGGGGAGCAATAATCCCCCCAAGGCCAGAGGATAAAGCCGTGTCATTTTCATTGTTGTGAGTCCCTGTAAGACGGCGAAACGCCAAAAATACCGACAATGGTGAATTGAAAATGATAACTATTTCTAATAGTAGTGCTACCCGAAACGGGTTTATTTCAACCTGTTTCGGGTCGGTTTGCGCTTATTGGGCAGAATGGCGATAACGGTCGACGGCGAGAGCCGTCAGGCGTTTTTTGTCTATCTTGCCGACGGCGGTGAGCGGCCAGTGGTCCAGAAACTCGATTTGGTCAGGAATTTTCCACGCGCTGAGCCCCATACGGGTCAGTTGTTGACGCAACTGCTGATAGTCAGTTGGCACCTGCTGCGCGATGATAAACGCGCAAATCCGCTCGCCAAGCAGCGTGTCCGGCGCGGCGACCACCGCGCAATCTTGCACTTCCGCTAAACGCAGCAGTGCCGATTCCACTTCAGCCGCGGCTATTTTTTCTCCGGCGCGGTTGATCTGCTCTTTTATGCGTCCCTCAACGTGCAGGTTCCCCACCTCATCCAGCCTGACATTGTCGCCTGTGCGGTAAAACCCTTGCGCGGTAAAGGCCTGCGCGTTGTGGGCAGGAGCGCGGTAATAGCCCGAAATGGTATAAGGGCCGCGCGTTAACAATTGCCCGGTTTCGCCCGGCGCGACGTCGTTCTCGTCTTGATCAACGATGCGGATTTCATCCAGAGGGGACAACGGGCGCCCCTGGCTGTGGAGATGGTGGCATGCGGATCGTCCAGCCGGGTAAAACAGAGCAGGCCTTCCGCCATACCGAAAACCTGTTGCAGGGTACAGTCAAAGGTGGCGATAACCTGCTCAGCAAGCGTCGGGTCGAGCCGGGCGCCGCCTGCCTGAATGACGCGCAGCGACGAAAGGTCGCTGTCTTCCCACTCCCTGGCCTGCACCCATAATTGCGCCAGCGCCGGAACCAGGGCGACGTGAGTCACTCTTTCCTGCGCGATTAAAGGCATCACCTCATCACAGCTGGCGCTGTCGGTCAGCACCACTTTTCCGCCGCAGGCAAGCGTTCCCAGAATACCGGGGCAGGCCAGCGGAAAGTTATGCGCCACCGGGAGGACGGCGAGATACACGCTCTGTTGGCTGATGCCGCACAGTTCAGCAGAAGCGCTGAAGTTATAGCTATAGTCGGCATGTCGGCGCGGGATGAGTTTGGGCGTGCCGGTTGTGCCGCCTGAGAGCAACAACAACGCGGTGGCGGAAACATCAGGCTGCGGCCATGCCTGTCGCTCACCGTGAAGGGAGAAGAGCGGCGTAAAATCGTCGCTCACGGTCTCTCCAGCGACCAGAACATGACGCAAGCAGGCGTGTTTGTGCGCCATCTGTCGGGCCAGCTCTGCGTGGTTTTCCCCGTGAATAACGTAAGCGACGGGTTGCGCCAGCTCAATCAGCGCGTCGATATCCAGAGCCCGTTGCGAGGGCATCGCCAGCACGGGGATAACGCCCAGTCTTAACAAGGCGAACAGCAGGGTAACAAACGCGTTGTCGTTGGGAAGCTGCACAATTACATGCTCCCCCGAACGCAAACCCAGTGATGACAGACCTGCGGCAAGTTCGTCAACTTGTGCATCAAGCGCGCTGTAGGTTAACGACCCCTTTGCATCAACGACGGCAATTCGCGAGGCATAACGGGCCGCCCAGTGGCGCAACTGTTCGGCAATGGGTAAGGGATACTGTTCAATCAGAGATTCAAAGGAAGAATTCATGCGTCACCTTTCTGAAGTACTGGGCTGTTTTTGCAACGCGGTCATTGCAGAAAATGCGTGGGGAAAATGGCGGACAATCTGCGTAAAAAAGGACCGGGCTTGTTGAATGGGATAGAAATGATCGCCGTCAATCACCACCGGGCCTGTAACGTGGCTCAGCCACTGACGCCAGGCATCGACCTGCTGCCAGGAGGCTTCGCGATCGTGGCTGCCGCACAATAACAGCGCAGGCGTGCGCAGCGGCGGACAGACGTCGGGCGAGTCGTAGTGATAGCTCTCGGTGGCGTAAAAATCAGCGCGCAGAAGAGGAAGAAACAGCGACATTAATTCCTGGTTTTCCCGCAGTTCAGGAGAACATCCGCCAATGTCTATCAGCTCAGCGATAAAGTCGGCATCATCGCGATGGCTGAGCTGGCGTTCAGAATGCAGATGCGGGGCATGGCACCCGGAAATAATCAGTCCTTGTGGCGCAAGCCCCCGTTGCTCCAGAAGTCGGCAGGTTTCAAACGCCACCTGCGCCCCCATGCTGTGCCCGGCGAGTAAAAGCGGCGTGTCAGGCGATACGGATGCTTCCAGCTCGTTCGCCAGCAGTGCCGCCAGTTGTGTAATGCTTCTGAGCGGTTCCAGATGGCGAAGGCGATCGCGCCCCGGCCAGGTCACCAGAGAAAGCGCGCAATCAGCCAGTTGCTCAGCTTGCCAGTGGCGAAACGCGCTACTGCTGCCGCCAGCGAAAGGGCACATGACCAGATGCGCAGTATTGCCGTTCCGGGCGGGCCACAGCGGGATGCACATTGCAGATTGCGTCACAGCGCCTCCTTATCATCATCGTTGTAGAAACCGGCTAACCGGTCGTGGTGCGGCGGCGTCAGGCGTCTGATCTCCGCATTGCCGGTCTTACGTAAAATCTGCTGCCATAAACGTGATAACGCGATCTGATGTACGCTTTGGCAGGCCGCTGGTGGATGTTCGCCCGCCAGATGGCTGCGCAACTGGTGTAGCAACCAACTGACGCCCTCCGGCCCGACGGTTTCGCAGCAGTCGCGCCAGCTCAGGGGCGCCGCGCTGCGCGTCAGACCCGGCAGATCGCGCAGGATCTCCGGTCTGCGGTAGAGGCTGTGGGCGTTCTCCTGATGGTCTGCGACAAACAGGCTGGATGACCAGATGACGGGGCCGTAGCTCGCCTCCAGCGAAAGATGACCTTCCGGCCAGCCCAGCAGCAGGCGGTGCATGATAAGGCTATGCATATCTGGATCGTCAGGATCGAGATAGCGCTGAAGCAGCAGGCAGGCTTCTCCCTCCGGCCAGAAGAGTCTCAGACAGTGAAAATCGCTAAAGCTGCCAACCACGTCGCACTCCACGGCGGCGGCATCAACGCCCAGAGCCAGCAACAACAAATCCAGAGTGGAGTAGAGCAACTGTCGGCTGGTGGTGGCGTGGACTACCGGCGGCGTCTTAGCCAGGCAGCGACGCAGCTGCTGCGCATCGCGAAGCCATGTGCGTCCCGCGCGCGTATGCGGATAAAACGTGTTTACCCAATAGCAGCAGCCCTGTTCCTGCGCCAGCGTTTGTAAGGAACTGATGTCATCCGGGTGGAGGGGATGCTCCTGAATGACGTGTACGCCGCGCGTCAGAAAGTGTTTGGCAAGCTGCGTACCGGTTCCTCCGGCGACGGTCGAACGCACGACAATACAGGCGATATCCGGCATCCTGGTTATCTGTTCCGGCGAGGTATACAGCGGAATGCCAAACGCATGAGCCAGCTCTCTTGAACGGGCGCTTCCCTGCGCCAGCAGGCCGACCAGTTCCAGCCCCTCCGGGGGCTGCATAAAGGCATTCAGGTACATTTCGCCAAATTTGGCGCCCACAATCAGTACGCGTTGTTTTGGGGAGGCGGACGGCATCATAACGTGTTCTCCGGTTGCGTTGAGGTTGCGCAAAGCCAGCGCGTAATGTGTTGCGCACAAGCCTGAACGTGGGGGGCTTCCATCATGATTTGCCAGTGGCTGGCTTCAATCACAGCGTCGTCGGCGTTGTTTATCCAGCCCTGCCACTCGGTTTCTGCTGGCGTCCAGCGCGAGGGTCTCCCGGCGGCATACACCATGAGACAGGGGACCGGAACGCTTTCGCCCGGCGTATGCTCAGTCAGTAAACGCAGCAGATGCGCGATGTTGTCGAGCCACGTTTCTGCCGCTTGCAGCGTCAGGTTTTGCGACACCATACCGGCCGTTTTAGCGAGGCTGATAAAGTCGGCAAGCTGGCTGTCGGGCGTCTGCTGGTCGAAATGTTCGGGCAGTGCCAGAGGCGTTTGTCCTTCGGCTAACAGGCGCAGCAGGGCCGCCCGGTTTTCGCAACAGAAATCCTGTCGGCACACGGGATCGATTAACACCATCCGAACCTGCTCGCCTTTGGCGTACAGGCGTTGTGCGGCGCCCGCCGCAAGAAACGCGCCATACGACCAACCCGCCAGCACATAAGGGCCGTGAGGCTGCTGACGACGGATGCACCCGACATACTCATCGATCATCTGGTCGAGCGTGGCAAAGCGCTGCGGCGATTTTGCTTGCAGGCCGAAAACGCGCCTGTTCAACGCGCTAGCGAGCGGCAGCCAGGCGCTGATATCGCCGTCTGAAGCGTGGAAGACAAACAGGGTTTCCTCACCGTCGCCCTGGCAAAGGGGTATCGGGTTGTCCTCTCCTGACGTAGCCGCCTGTAGATGGGCGCAGAAGTCGCTCAGCGTCGAATGGCTGAACAGATCCTGAAGGTTAGCCCTGGCAATCCCTCTCCGGTTTAGCTGCGCGACCATCCTTGTCGCCATCAGGCTGTCGCCGCCCAGTTCGAAAAAGTCGTGATGCCTTGCCACGGGGCGAGACAGCAGCGATTGCCAGAGTTCAGCCACCTGTTTTTCCAGCGCCGGATTCCCCCCGGCAACTGGCGTGGGTTTGGGTGGCTCAGTCGGCGCATCAGACGGGGCATGCAGCGGCGTAAATAACGCTTCTCTTTGCCGGATCTGTAAAATGGGCAGACCGGTGCCAAAGCGCTGCTGTAAATAGCGGCTCACGGCTTTTTTATCCGGGCGATTTACGCCAGGCGAACGCGCTACCAGCAGATGCTGGCGCAGCGGCGACGATTCCTGCGCGGGCCACGCCAGCTCGTTTGCAAACCCGGCCTGAACGAGAACCTCCTGCCATGCGGAGCGGGTGAGCATCGGTTTCTCATCCCGGCGGCGGAAATCGCGGTATCCGCTTAATCCCTCAATAAAGCCCACGCTCGCCAGCTGGAATACGCTGTTTCGCTCCGTCGCTTCAACGATCAGCAAACGTCCGCCGGCTTTCAGCAACAGTTTTAATCTGCGCAACGTCTGGACGACATGGCTGGCGTCGTGGAGCACATTGACGGCAACGATCAGGTCGTAACCCGCCTCCGGGTGGGCGGTGAAATCCAGCGGCTGGTTGATGTCGAACAAGGCATAAGACACCTGCGATTCATCATGGAAACGGGCTCTGGCGTCATTGAGGAACTGCGCGGAGACGTCCGTGAAGTGGTACGACTGTCGCGTGTTCCGCGTGGCCTTCAGCACCGGCGCGGTAGTGGCTGCGGTTCCGGCGCCAACCTCCAGAATCCGTTCTGCGCTGCACAAGGCGGCAATCTGCGCGGTATAGCGATTCAGACAGGCGCTGGCGGGGTTGTCGCGATACAGCGCGTCGGTAACGCGATGCTGCTCGTTGAACAGCAATTCCAGCGGAGAACACTGCCCGGAGAAGAGGGCGTCGTGCCGGGCGATGCAGGTTTCCAGATACTGCGCCAGCGCCTGGCTCCATTGGCTTTGCGGGCACGCTTCCTGAGGCTCAGGAATCTCGCTGAGCGGAATGCGGCAGCGCCAGCTTTCACCTTCGCGGATTAACCACTCTCTTTCCGTCAGACACTGTAGCCACTGGCGCAGCAGACGCTGGTGAGACGCTTGCGCGGACAGCGCCTGTACTATTGCGCTAAAGCGATGGGCGATCTCCGGCGTGGTAAACAGGCCGTGACGATTTAGCGTAGCCGCGATCCCCTGTAGCGCACGCGCCTCCAGCCAGCGCCAGGTCGCCTCCAGCTCATCAAGCTGCGCCTGCTCAGGCAACGGCAGCGCCAGTTGGGTAAGTTCGTGCTCATCAGGCATCGCCGCTGATGGCGAAGGATCGTCGGCCATCACGATATCCAGCGTCAACGCGCCCTGTTCGGTTATTTCCGCTCTGGCCTGCCGGATGCCGGGGTATTCGAGCGTCGCCTGCTCAATATCCCGCAGGTCGTAGTCCGCCTGCGCGTTCAGCGGCCAGCGTCGGCGGGGAATGTGCCTGGCGATGCCGCTGGCGAGAGTCTTCAGGCTTTCAGGGGCGGCGATGACGGCTTGCAGGATGGCGCAATAGTCATTAAACATCGCCTCGGCAGCGCCGGGTTCCAGCACGTTGTCCATGCAGTACCAGCTAAACATCAACTCGCCGTTGCTCTCCATGACCTGATGATCCAGCCAGACCTGCGGCGTTTGCGTGAATACATAGCAGGGTTCGCCGAACAGATGGCTCATCGCCTGATCGATAGTCATGCCTTCCAGCGTCATCCCCAGCATACTGGTAAACACTACCGGCATCAGCGGTTGACGTTGTGATCCGCGCAGGCGGCCCAGCTCACGGATCACCTCAACACCGTTCATTTCACTGTGCGCCATGTTTTGCCAGAGGCGCTGTTGGGTCTGTTGCATCTGCTCTTGCAACGTCACCGGCGCTGAGAAGTTAAAATCAACCAGCATGACGGAGGTAAAATCACCAATCAACTGGTTGATTTGCGGATGGATCGGCTGGCGATTGAAGAACGTCAGGTTCAGCGTAAATGTTGTGGTACGGCTCCAGCGCTCAAGGGTAGCGGCAAACAGCGTGAGCAGCGCGGCAGACGGTGTGACGCCTTGCTGCTGCCAGCGCTGTTTCACGGCCTGCCATTCTGTCTTGCCGATCGTCGATTTGAAGGTGGTGAAGTGTGGCGTTTCCGGGGGCGTCTCAACCACCGGCAGCTCTGGCGCTAAGGGCAGTTGCGGCAGTTTTTCCTGCCAGTAATCCCAGGCATCGTGCCATGCCGATGTCTGTAGGCGCGCCTGTTCAGCCATCACATAATCACGGAAGGTAATAGCGAGCGGCGCCAGCGTTTCACCGCGCCAGACCTGCGCCAGGTCGTCCATCATGACTTTAAAACTCTGCACATCAAACTGCAAAAGGTCGAGGTTCATATGCAGACGGTAATGGCAATCGTCGATTTCGCTGACCACCAGCTCAAAAAGAGGCCACTGGTCGGCAGGCAAAACGCGATAGCTCAGTTCATGCCGCCGTTTTTCCAGCGCGATGCGCTGTTCTTCCGGGGAAAGCGCGCGCAGATCGTCACGCGGGATGTGATACTCCGGCGTTGTCGCCAGGATTCGCTGCTGCCCGTCGGCATCAACCACCATACGCAACATATCGTGGCGTGCGATGAGCTGGTTCCATGCTTTCTCCAGTATGGCGAGATCGAACTCATCGTGGCGTTTATCCCACTCAAACAGGACGTGACAGGCGACGCCGCCATAGCCAATGAGGTGGGTTCGCCCCAGCCAGTAGGCGTGCTGAATGGGCGTCAAAGGGAAGGGCGCATAACGCTCGTCGGCGTCGTGCCGCAACACTTCCGGCTGCGAAGCGGCAGGCGTCGCCTCTGGCTTAGAACAGATAAGCTGCGTGAGTCCATGAGGAGACAGATCCTGCCACGCCCGTTCCGCATTGATGCGTACGCCCAGGTAGTGCTGAATATCGCTACTGAGTTCAAGGAAGAGCAGCGAGTCCATGCCGAGTTGCAACAGATCCTGGTTTGGATGCAGTGACGCCGGATCGCTCAGCCTTAGCTGAACCGCAATCCGCTTTTTCAGCCATGCCATCACCGCTGTTTCATCGCTCAGGCTGCCGTTAAAGGCGTTGTCATCAGCAGGAGGAATGACCGGCGTTGCGGCTTTTTCTGTGGCGCTGATGTTAAACAGAGCCTGTTGTAACGGGGGCATTTTGTCGGTAAAAACGCGCATCGCCAGTCGCCACGGGGCGCCGCGCATCACCGCCTGTTCCAGGTGCCAGCAGCCTTCGGCATCGCTTAACGCGCCCATACCTCGGCTGGCGAGCGTCGCCAGCATTTCCGGCGTGGCCGCCCGACCGCTTTCTCCCCATGCGCCCCAGGCGACAGAGAGCGTTTTCGGCGCATCAAGGGTGGAAAACTGCTGGGCCAGCCCGTCCAGGTAGCCGCAGGCCAGCGCATGGGCGCTCTGACCCGGCGCGCCGAGGGTGGCGGCAGCGGAAGAGTAGAGAATAAGATAGCGTCCGTCGTGGTTGCGCAGGGTTTGCAACAGCTGGCTTGCCGCCTGCGCTTTTACCGCGAAAACGGCAGCCAGCTGGTGGTCATCAAGCTCCTGCAAGGGCGCGTCAGCCAATACGCCAGCGGCATGAATCGCTCCGGCAATGCCGCCGTTGGCCGCCAGATCGTCAAGAACCGTGGCCAGTTGCCCGGCATCGCCCACATCACAACGGCAGACGCGCGTCTGCCCGCCCTCCACGTCGCGTAGCCATGACTCATCCACGCGCGGCGCCAGCAGGGCGATGCGTCGCGCCCCTTTTTCTCTGAGCCAGTTCACGGCAAGGCGGCCTAATCCGCCAAACGCTCCGGTCACCAGATGCCAGCGGCTATCGCCGGTAAACACGTTTGCCGGTAATTCAGCGGCGCATCCCGTATTGGGCGATAGTGAAGGGAGCCAAAGGGTGTCACCCCGTGCGGCGAGCCAGCGCTGTGATAGTGAGACTGCGCTCAACCCTTGATGCAGCGTTTCCCACGGGGTGTTTTCGGCGAGATCGATGGCGGCAAGCAACCGTTCCGGCTGTTCGTTGGCCGCGACGCGAAGCAAGGCCCATAGCGCGTGATGGGATGCAGAGAGTGCTTCATTTTCCTCGACTCGCCACGCGCGGCGAGTAACCACAATCAATCCGGCTGCGCTGGCGGTGAGCGCTGCTATCACTTTCTCCGCTAAGGCCAGCGTATCCTCGCTCTCCTCAACAATCATCAGTCGTGAAGAGGCGTGCGGATCGTGAATGATGCCGTATTGCGCCAGCTCGTCGCTGCGCGCAAGCGTACCGGCGCTGAAGCTAAAGGTAAGCGGATGGTCAATGCTGGCGACGTTGAGGGGCGTCCAGCGCCATTGATAATGCGTTTGCGGCGCAGGAAGAGGCGCGGCGGGCGATAGCGGCAGCCACTCGCCAGCAGGATGACGGGCTTCAACGCGCATCTGACCGCGGGAAAAGGCTTTGTTTTGCCAGCTTAAGCGAACCTTCCCCAGCCACTCCGGGGCGGCGACGGGGGGCGGTTCCACAGGCAGAGCGTCGCCATGACGCTGTGAAAGCAGACGCCAGGCCTCCTGCCAGCGGGCGTTAAACTGTTCGGGCTGACCTGCGCAATCAGACCAGTCGGCGAGATAATCACCGTTATCCGTCAGCGCCTGCCCCAACACGGGTTCTGATGGCGCGGTGAATGTTACGGCGCTAACCGCCTGACCGGGCAGCGTGGCGAGAATGATATGTTCGCTCATCCCGGCGGTCGGGCTGCCATCCTGCGGTAGCCACGCCACTTTGCTGAATCCGGCGTGGCGGCACTGTTGTTGCCACTGAGCGGTGGTGAGGAATAACTCACCTTCGCGGGCGTCGAGATCCTGTAGCGGAAGAACCAGCGGGCCGAAAACGAAGTCAAACAGACGCATTGGCTGGGTGATTTCGCGCATCAGCAGGCGCCCGCCCGGCTTGAGCAGGGGGCGCAGATTATCGAGCGTGCGGCCAATATGGCGGGTGGCGTGAATCACGTTCGCTGCCACGATAAGATCGTAAGACTGTGCCTGGAAACCCTGAGACTGCGCCTCTTTTTCGAGATCCAGCTCGCTATACTTCACAAAATCATAGTCGGCGAATTTCTGCTGGGCGCGACGGGTGAACAGCGCCGAGATATCGGTGAAATGGTACTCCAGTGCCGGAACGCCGTTGAGTTCCGGCAGCAGCCACGCGGTGGTGCCGCCGGTTCCGCCGCCAACTTCAAGAATACGCAACGGCTGGCGGGGCTGACGCGTCTGGACAATGCCGCGTAATACCCCGGCGGCGATTTGGTTGAAATAGCGGCCAAAGCTGAATTCCTGATACAGCACTTCCACGCCGTCGGAGGCGCTTTGCGGGAAGATAATCGCCACCGGTTCTTCCGCGCCGCTCATCATTTCATATAACCGATCGCCGGCACGGGCGATGGTGTCGGGAATAGCCTGAAAACCTTCACAATAACCGGCAAGTTCCGTCAGCAGTGATTCCCGCTGTTGATGTTCAATGGGGCGGGCGCGGACGTATCGCCCGTCGGTGCAGCGGTAATCGCCGTCGACCACGCAGTTATTCAGCAGGCGCTGGAGTAGCTGCTGGTAGCGGGGCAGCAGACGTCCACGGCGCATGATGGTCATGGCGTCCACGCCGTTCTCTATGGCATCGCCGGTACAGCGTTGTACCAGTTGATCGACGTAGATGGCGTGCAGTCGCGTGGCGCACTGTTTAAGCGCTTCCAGGCGAGGGAGATCGAGCGCTGTCGCGGCGCGACTCGCCACCTCCAGCCCGGCAGACAGCGCTGCGTCGGCAGGCTCGCAGGCCGGGGAGACGCGCTCTTTCCAGTAACGTTCAGTATCAAACGGATAACATGGCGCAGCGATACGTTGTCCATCGCCCGCCAGCAGGTCGGCCCACGGTAGGGCGACGCCGGCAGCGTAAAGCTGGAGCAGGGCCTGATTGAGGACATCGCTCGCCTCTTTGTTACGCCGGGCGCTGGCTATCCAGTATGCGTTATCGCGGTATTCGCGCTGCCCGCAAGCAACCAACTGGGCATCGGGCCCCATCTCCAGAAAAACGCGGGTGCCGAGCTGATGCGCCACCTGAATACTCTGGATAAAACGCACCGGCTGGCGCATGTGTCGGCGCCAGTAATCCGCCTGGTTGAGCGTTGACTCATCAATGACGTTGGCGGTGAGCGTGGAAATAATCGGTATTTGCCCCGGCTCCGCGTGCAGTCCCGCGCAGGCGTCCTGGAACCGATCGAGTATCGGCTCCAGTAAAGCGGAGTGCGCCGCACCGGTTACGCTCAGGCGACGATAGTTAATGTCATGCTGCGAGAGCGTGGCGCAAAATACCGCGAGACGGGCTTCCGGCCCGGAAAATACCGTATGTTGCGTACCGTTGTTGGCGGCGAGATCCAGCTCAAACTGGCGAGCCAGCGGCATCAGCGTGTCTTCGTCTGCAAATACCGCCACCATCGCGCCGCTTGCGCACTGCTGCATTAGCGCGCCGCGCCGACAAACCAGTGGCATGACCTGTTCAATCGTATAGTGTCCGCAGACAACGGCAGCGGCAAATTCACCGACGGAATGCCCAATGGCGAAGTCTGGCTTCAGTCCTTCAGCACGCCAGTGCGCCGCCATCGCGATTTCAAACGCGACAATCGCCGGCTGCGCCCAGGCCATATTGTCCAGCTGCGCCGAATCGGGGTTAAACATCGCTTCGCGCAGTGACGGCGTGAGCATTTCGCTACAGGCGGAAAAACAGCGATCCAGCGTGTCGGCAAACGCCGTTGAGTGCTGGTACATCGTTTGACCCATAGTGCGCCAGTGCGAGCCCTGGCCGGTAAACAGCCACACCTGCTTGCCGCTGGCGCCGTGGCCGCTGTAAACCAGCGCCCCCGATTTCTCACTAGCCCAGGCGCTGAGCGCCTCGGCGGTTTCACGGTTTAATGGCGCCGCCAGGCGGAAGGGGAGATCGAGACGGCGCGCGTGCAGGGCTGTGAAGGCCAGAGAGCTGGCATCCGCATTCTCTCTCAGCGCCCCGGCATAATCCGTCGCCAGCCGCCGCAACGCGCTGTCGCTGGCGGCGCTGAGCAGCAGCGCGGTACTTTTTCTGCCGCTATCCGTATTGGGGAGGCGCGCGTTGAGCGCGTCGGGCAGCGAGGCGACGATCATATGGCAGTTGGTGCCGCCAATACCAAAGGAGGAGACGCCCGCATAGCGCATTTCGTCCTGCCATGCCTGTGCCGACACCGGTATGGTAAAGGGGCTCTCTTCAAGTTTCAGCGCCGGGTTGGGGGTGTGAAAATTCAGTAAGGGAGGAATTTGCCCGCGACTGACTGCCAGAACGGTTTTCAGCAGTCCGGCAATGCCCGCCGCGGTATCCAGATGGCCCATGTTACTTTTCACGGAACCGAGCGCACAGCGCTGATCCTGCGGGCGAGGCGCATAGACGTTGCGTAACGCTTCAATTTCAATCGCGTCGCCCAGCGGTGTGCCGGTGCCGTGGGTTTCAATGTAACCTACCTGCCTGTCGTCGATGGCCGCCAGCATTAACGCCTCTTCGATGACTGCCTGTTGCCCTGCGACGGAAGGGGCGGTATAGCCGACCTTTCTGTTGCCGTCGTTGTTGACCGCGCTGGAGAGGATCACCGAGATAATCGGATCGCCTGACAGCAGCGCGTCTCTCAGGCGACGCAGCACCACGCAGCCGAGACCGTTACCGGCCCAGGTGCCCTCAGCCGAGGCGTCAAAGGGACGACAGTGACCATCAGGAGAGAAAATCATTCCGGGCTGGTAGCGGTAGCCTGCCTGCTGGGGGAAAGAGAGCGCCACGCCGCCGGCAACCGCCATATCGGATTCGCCAGCGCGCAGGCTTTCACAGGCCAGATGCACGGCAACCAGCGAGCTGGAGCAGGCGGTCTGTACCGATAACGCCGGGCCGTGCAGGTTGAGTTTGTACGCGGCGCGGGTGGCAATATAGTCTTTATCATTGCCCATCAGAGATTGCAGACCTTTTACCTGCGCGACTTCTGTCACGTTCAATGCTTCGCGACCGGGGTAGGTACTCATCCGGGAAGAGGCGAAAACGCCGGTCTTATGGGGGACGGCGCCGGGGGCATAACCGGCATGTTCCAGCGCATGCCAGACCGCCTGCAAAAACAGGCGCTGCTGCGGGTCCATCGACTCCGCTTCCTGTCGCGAATAGCCAAACAGGGTGGCGTCGAAGCAGTCGGCGTTGTCTAACACCGTACCGATATTGACATAATGAGGATCGTCAATGATGGCGGCATCCAGACCGACGGCCAGAAGCTCTTCGCGCGTAAAGCGTCGGCTGCATTCACGACCTTCCAGCAGATTTTGCCAGAACGTTTCGCCATCCGGCGATTCAGGAAAATGGCAGGCGTAGCCGATAACCGCGACAGGTTCGCAGTCCGGGTAGTGTTGAGCGATCGATGCATCAATGGAATCTGCTGTCGGCGCAGAAGAGAAGCGCAAGTTATCCATAATCGGTCCCGTTTCCTAAGATTCACAAAGTCAATGGAACGCCATGCGTTCGCGATGGCGTTCCGGGGAAAATCAGTTTGCTTCGCGCTATATCCGCCGCTGACGACGGCGAACAGGGCGAGGTCGTTGTGTTTTCTCCACCGTGGCGACGCCGGCCAGATAATCGGCCAGGGCAGCAGGAGAAGGGTGGGTGAAGAGGTCAAGCAACGTCAGGGTGGAAAATTCGTGACGTTGTAACAAAACGTGCAGTTGCACCAGATTCAGCGACGTTGCGCCCGCCTCAAAGAAGTTTTCTGCGGGCGTGACAGACTCGCCAACCACCTCGCGGAAGGCGTCGCAAATCAGGCTGACGGTGCTCTCGTCCGCCGCAATGTGTGGCTGAGAGTGCTCAGGGCATACGCGCGGTGAGCGCTCTGCGCATTGCCCTGCGTGTTTAACGGGAGGCACCAGCGCGGCGAGCGGCAGTTGCCAGCCGCTTTCATCCTCGGCCATTCGGTTTAGCAATGCGCAATACTGTTCAAACTGGCGCTCCACCTGCCCGGCAGGAAACAGCGCGGCGACAAAATCCCAGTTAAAGCGCAGTTCGCCTTCGGATTCATAAATCTGGTGATCGAGCCAGACCTGCGGCGTCTGGGAGATGCCCCAGACCGGTTTGAGCAGATTACGCCGGGCGAGGAAGTTATCCTGCTCAAAGCCCAGCGCGCTGGTAAAGACGACGGGCATCGGAACGGCTGGCACGTTTTGCCGTTGCGCCAGTTGACGCATCACGCGGATGGCTGACACATCGCGGTGGTTGAGGTTCTGGCTCAGCCGCTGCTGTAGTGACTGCGCGCTGTGCAGCCAGCTTTCGCCGGGATGCCAGCTCAGCAGCATCAGCGAGGTGAAATCGCCCAGAATCTGGTTGATTTGCGGGTGCAGCGGTCGCCTGTCGAAAAGCGTAAGGTTAAGCGTGAAGTCAGGCTGTGCACTCCATGCAGAGAGAACCGTTGACCACACCGACAACAGTACGGCCGACGGGGTGAGATGGGCGTCAGCCGCCCGTTTTTTCAGCCGATGCCAGCGCGTGCTGTCCAGTGCGCCGTTCAGGCGGGCGAAGCGCGGTGTTTCAACCTCCTGAGGCAAGCAGCGCAGCGGCAACGCAGGCGCCGGAGGAATATCATCAAGCTGCGCCTGCCACCATGCCAGAGAATCTGGATTGGGCGACTGTAGCGAGGGTTGTTGCAGATAATCCCTGAAGGTGACGGGCAGCGGCGGAAGCAGCTGTTGCGGGTAGCGGTAGCCGTGCTCCAGCTCCGCCAGCAGGATCTGCATGCTCAGACCGTCAAGCAACAGGTTATCCAGACACAGCCACAGGCGGGCAGGCATCCCGTCCACGTATCCGACCTGGAGATCGAATACCGGCCACACTTCGGGGTTGAGTACCTGATGCGCCAGTTTTTCGCGCACCCGCAACGCCTCTTCAGGCGTATGGAGGGTGTGTGCGGGTATCACCCAGGGGGGCGTCTGTTCGAGCACCTGTTGCTGTCCATCACGCACGATGGCGCGCAGCATATCGTGGCGGGCGATTAATCGGTTCCAGACCGTCTCCAGCCGGGTGAGGTCCAGATCGGCAATTTCAAATTCAACAAATAAATGTGAGCCGACGCCGCCCAGGGCAAAGCCCGGCTGACGCCCCACCAGGTAAGCCTGCTGCACGTCGGTAAGCGCAAAGGGCTGGTAGCGATCTTCAAGGGAGTGGACGAATGGTTGTTCGACCGGGACGTCGGTTTTCCGCAGCGTGGCGGCAAAATCCGCCAGCCGGGGATGATTAAACAGGTCGCTTAATTGCGCTTCATAACCTGCCTGATGAAGTTGCCCGGTCAGACGGGTCGCCAGCAGGCTATCGCCGCCTTGCTGGAAGAAGTCGGTTTCTCTGGTGACATTGTCAGTTGATAAGAGTTGCTGCCAGAGGGCGGCAACCTGTTTTTCAATGTCGCCCTGGGGTAAATCCGCTTCGGCCGGGTTTTCCGCTTCAGGGGTATGACGACGCTTCAGCGCCTGGTAGTCAATTTTCCCGTTAGCTGTCAGCGGTAAGGCGTCGAGGAAGACGATCCGTTGCGGCACCATCCACCCCGGCAGACGCCCGGCGAGGGCGGCCTGAAGTTGACGGGGATCGCGGCGCACCTGCCTGTCAGGACATTGTACGAGGAAGCGTTGTAACCCCGCGACCTCATCGCCATGCTGACAGTTGAAGCCGGCCGCGCTAAATAATGCCGCCCAGTCGGCGCTGTTATGCAGCAAGGCCTCCGGCTGCCCATTGGTTAACAGGAGCGTGCTGAGTAGGGCGGACGGCGTTAACTGGCGAAACTCCATCACGTAGAGCAGCGCGCCGGGAACGGCAAGCTGTTGTAATGTCGCAAGGAGCCCGGGATCTTCCGGCAGCAGACGATGCAGGGCGTTATTAAGCCAGATAATGTCCGCCGAGTGAGCGTGCGCCGCCAGCGTGTCTGCATTCCAGAGGGACAGACGGGCGCCAGGCCAGGGGGCGAGCCTCTGCCGGGCGCTCAGCAGCATCTCCTGGCTCTGCTCAAGCCCGACATACTCAATCTGTCCGGCGTTGAGCTGTGCTAACAGCGATTCTGCGGCGCGGCCAGTGCGGGTTCCCACCTCAAGCAGGCGTACCGGGCGCTGTAAGCGCTGTGCAAGCTGTTGGCAAATTGTCGCCAGTTCCTGAATATACGGGGCGCTGGCCGGATGGTTAAAGGCCAGGCTTTCCGGCGACCACTGCGCGTCGTTCAGTAACGACAGTTCGTTACGGGCACCGCGAAGAATTTGCGATAACGTTAAATCATGTCCGCTGAAGTGCGGGTGCTCATCCTCGCGTTCTTCACCAGCGCAGACCTGATAACCTTCAGCAGCGGGCTTCAGTCGCCGTTGTGTCACCAGAAATGCTAACCAGCGTTCCACCACGGCCTGCCAGCGCGGCTGGATAGCGAGTGAGTTCATCAGGGGGAGAGGATCGGCGCCAGCGGTGTGACCCGGCTTCAGTTTTAGCAGGCGATGCTGAAGGAAATCGGCTACCTGTTCTGCGGAGATCTCTGGCGAGATGGCGCAACAGGGCAACGTTCCCGCAAGCGTGTGCCACGCCTGCGGCAGTACCGGGTTCCGATGATCGGTAACGCAAAAAGCCTCGCCCTGAGGAACAACGTATGCCGCCAGCGTTTTTTCTTTTTCGCCGATCGCCAGAACGGTTGCTTGTTTCACCCCCACCAGCTGGCTGAGCGCGCTTTCGATTTCGCCCAGCTCGATGCGATATCCTCCGACTTTGACCTGCTTGTCGCGACGACCGAGGAACTCGATTGTGCCATCTGGCCAGTAGCAGCCGAGATCGCCGGTGCGATACCAGCGCTCGTCCGGGAGCGTCAAAAATTGCTGCTCGCTACGCAGGGGATCGTTGAAATAGCCTTCCGCGACCCCAATGCCGCCAATCCATAATTCACCCGGCACCCAGTCAGGGCAGTCCCGGCCCTGTTCATCCACCACCCGGTAGCGTTGGTTGGTTAGCGGAAAACCGTAAGGGATGGAGCGCCAGTGGGCGGGGACGTCGTGAATTTCGCAGGCGTTAGACCAGATAGACGCCTCGGTGGCGCCGCCCATCGCGATAAATTGTCCTTGTGGCCGGAAGGCCCGATAACGGGCGGGGAGGTCAAGCCCGATCCAGTCGCCGGAAAGCATCACTGCGCGCAGGTTTTCCGGCGTGGCGTCGGCGAAACCTTCACACCAGGTCAGCAGCATATCGAACAGCGCCGGGACGCTGTTCCAGAGCGTGACCTGATGGCGCTGGATCAGCTCACACCATGCGTGAGGATCGCGCCGTTGATTTTCCATCACCATCACCAGCGCGCCGCCCGCGCGCAGTACGCCAAAAATGTCGTAAACCGATAAATCAAAATGTAGGGCGGAGAGGGCCAGCACCCTGTCATGCGGGCCAACCTGATAGCGGGTATTGATATCGCAACAGGTGTTAAGCGCTCCCCGGTGAGAAATGACTACCCCTTTCGGCGTACCGGTAGAGCCGGAGGTGTAGATAATGTAGGCCGGTTGCGTGGGGGCGCGTACTACCGGGTTGGCGATCGGCTCCGCCTCAATGGCCTGCTGCCAGGCAAGGGCGGGAATATCGTCTGACCCGGCGCTGGCGTCGTGCTGACAAATGAGCACCAGCCGGACGCTGGCGTCAGCGTAGATTTTCTCGCGCCGTGCGGCAGGCTGATCCAGCGAAACCGGAACGTAAACCGCCCCGGCCAGCAGGACGGCCAGAACCGCAACAAGTTGTCCTGCGCCTTTCGACATCGTGATAGCCACATTATCGCCGGGCTGAACCCCGCACTCGATTAACCTGCCCGCGCAACGGCGGGCATAGTCTGTCAGCTCATGATAATTCCACTGATAACGCATGTCCGTTACCGCCAGCGCCTGCGGCTGTTGCAGAGCGATACGGAAAATGCCTTCATGCAGCAAGCCTTCGGGAATGGGGGCGCCGGTGGCGTTGACCCGTTCGCGTATCGCGCGCTGGCTGGCGGGCATCATATCTGCGAACGGCTTTTGCCAGGCGCTTTCGTCATCGCAGAGTTGGTTAATCAACTGGCAGTAGGCGTCGAACAATGTTTCGACTAACGCCGGAGGGAACAGCGCGTCGTTGCTGTCCCATTGTAGCCAGACCTCGCCGTGATGCTCGAACGCCAGATGATCTATCCAGACCTGCGGCGTTTGCGAGATGCCCCATTCCGGCTCGCCCAACGGCGATTCTGCGCGGCTGCTGTAGAGGGAACGCCCCAGATTGCTGGTAAATACCACCGGGGCGCCGTGGGGGTAGCGCTGCTGGCGTTTGAGTTCACGGAGTAATTCGACGCCGGACCAGTGGCGATGCTCCCAGTCCTCCGTAAACGTGAGCTGGTTTTTACGCGCCAGGTTGCTGACGGTATCGCCATCGCAGGCGGTATCCAGCAGAAGAATATTGGTGAAGTCGGCAAGCATCGCGCCAACCGCCGGTTGCAGCGGCTGGCGGTCGAATAAGGTGATGTTAAGCAGCAGACGCGTCAGGCCGCCCCAGCGAGCCAGCACGGCAGAAAAACAGGTCGCCAGTGCCATTGTCGGCGTCACGCCATACTCGCCGGCCCGGTTGCTAAAGGCGTGCCAGCGTGTTGCCGGGACAATCATGCGGCGTCGGGTATTACGGACTTCACGTAGCGTGGCGGGTTCGCAGGCCAGCGGCAAGACGGGCGCGGGGGGAAGCGTCGATGCTTTCGCCAGCCAGTAAGCGCGCGCGACGTCTCTCAGTGGTTGATTGATCTTCTGCTGGTGCAGCAAATACGAGCGGAAATCATAGCGGGTGTCGATAGCCGGCAGCGATTCTCCGGCCAGCAGGGCGTTAAGCTCATCGAAGAAAAGCGTAAAGCTGGAGGCATCCATAATCAGCAGGTCAATATTGACATGGAGGCGGTGGCGATTGTCCGGCAAGAGCGTCAGCTGAAAATCAAACGTTTCGCCGATTTCCACGCGTAAAAGACGGTGGCTCAGGCGCTGGCGCAGTGCGTCCAGATAGGCCTGGCGGCTTTCAGCGTCGTTATGGCGTAAATCATGAACGGTGACGCCGTTCCAGTAAGGTTGCGGTAGCCAGACCTGCTGCCCGTCGGGGCGAAAGGCGATATGCAGCATTGGGTGGCGTTGCAGCAAGGTCGTGATGGCCTGCTCCAGCTGCGACGCCGTCAGACAATGGCCTTCAAACTCCTGATACAGGTGGCAACCCACGCCGCCAAGCGTCTGCCCCGGCATGCGGCCCGTCAGGTAGGCGTGCTGTACTGGCGTCAATGGGAAGGGGGTACTTTCGGTCATGTTCGGCCAGGATGATTCGTCGGGCGGCGTTTCTTCTTCCGCGTTCTCCGGCGACCGGCTGAGCATTAACTGGTTCCATGCCGCCAGCGTGGGGGCGGCATACAGCTCGCGAAGGGTAAGGCGGTAGCCATTTTTACGAAACCAGTGTAACCATCTCATCAATCTTATGGAATCCAGGCCGGCCTGGATCAGGTTGCTCTCTTCATGTAACTGCTGCGGCGTTAAATTCAGTTCCTGTATGAGCCGCTCGCGTAATTGTTGGTAATCAGCCGCGTGGCGGTTGTCCGGTAACAGCGAATCCTGAGATGGTGCGCCAGAAATCATTCTTCCTCCTGATGGCACGTCTTACCGAAAAGCATTACTCATATGAGAATAATAATTATTAACAATTGAATGCTACCCGAAACGGGTTTATTTATGCCCGTTTCGGGTTGGTAACAGGCGGAAAGAACAGAGGCCCGGATGGGGTATCCGGGCCTCTGTCAGGGAGGAGTTTAGGGGGGCGCGACCCCGGTTACATCCCGCGTTTAAAGGTCGAAGGAGTTACGCCAAACTGTTTCTGGAAGGCGGCAGAGAAATGGCTGGCGTTGGCATAGCCCAGATCGGCCGCCACCGTCATGACGGAGGTATTGCCGTTGGCCAGGCGTCTTCTGGCTTCCTGCATTCGTTCAGCCTGAAACAGGCCATAGACGCTGTTGTTGAACAGAACGCGGAAGCCTCGCTTAATTTTGAGAACGCTCAGACCGGACTCTCTGGCCAGCTCCGCGACGCCCGGCGCTTGCGTCAGATCAGCCAGCAGCAGATCCTTCGCCCGCAGCAGTTTCTGGCGTTCCATCGGGTTGAAGTGGCAGGAGAGGCAACTGGCGTCTTCGCGATGTTCATCCAGCACCAGACTGAGCATGACCAGACTTTGCCCCTGCAACCATAGCGTCGACGGCTTTTGTTCATGACTGAAGCCGCCGTGCATGCGCATCAGCGCGTGACGCAAGGCCTGAGCCGTTAAGTGGGTTTCAGCATTACAACGCTGCTGCTGGCAACAGCAGTGGGAGTCGATCTTATTCTTAATGACCGCGCTAATATCCGGCACCCACAGCGCGAGGGTTTCAGGGCTGAAGGAGAGGGTAATGCTCTCGAATCGGCCACAATAGGAGGCGCTGCCGCGACAGTCTGGCGTATGGGTAATGTAATGGCGATTGCGCGCAAGCTCCCAGTCGGTGTGGCGCCGGAGTCCCTGAATCGCAAAGCGCGATGTGCCTTCCAGGATGCACGAGAAGTTAATCCTGCCCAGATCGTCGTGTAGCTGCAACGTCTCTGGCCGCGCAAAATGGCCCCTCCAGAGCAAAATATCCATACCTTCCTGCAACGAACAGCGCAGCAGTTCACACTGAGCAGGAATATTGCCATCGTTTGCAGGTTTCCCGACCACCAACTGGTGAATAGAGATTTCAGATTGCGTTTGCGGTGACTCCGTCATGACCTGGTTATCTCCCTGTGGCTTAGACCAATGCGGGTATAAATAGAACCGAATGGGGTAGATGAGTTATTGATAATGGTTATTATTCACATTAATTCTCAGAACGCCACCCTGAATTGTCGTTTTTGGCGTCCGTAAAAATTCATCAGGAAATTCAGTTACTCCCATGTCATCTCAATCATCCAATACTGAATCGCTGTCCCGATTTCCTCTCTGGCAGGTGATTACACCGGTTCGCAGGAAGGTTATTTTAGCTATGGCGCTGGCGGGGCTGGCGGCATTAACCAGCCTGGGGGCGCTCCTTTTTCTGGCGTGGAGCCTGCGTGACATTCGCGCGACGCCTGACGCTATTCCGGCCTGGCCGCTGGGCGGCGTGATCGGCTGCGTGGTCTTAACTTTTGTTCTGCGCTTACAGGCGTTCAACACCTCTCATTACGCGGCTTTTCATCTGGAGAACATTCTGCGCAGCAGGTTAGCCCGTAAAGCATTGCAGCTTCCGCCTGGCGTGTTACAGCAAATGGGCAGCGGGTCAGTGGCGAAAGTGATGCTGGATGACGTGAAGTCGTTACATATTTTTGTGGCCGACAGCACGCCGCTCTATGCCCGCGCGATCATCATGCCGCTGGCGACAATCGTTATCTTGTTCTGGCTGGACTGGCGGCTGGCAATCGCGACGCTGGGGGTACTGGCGTTTGGATCGGTTATTCTCGTGCTCGCCCGCCAGCGTTCGGAAAATATGGCTCAGCGTTATCATAAGGCGCGCGAGCAGGTTAGCGCGGCGGTTATTGAGTTCGTGCAGGCCATGCCCGTGGTGAGAACGTTTGATAGCGGCAGCACCAGTTTTTTGCGCTATCAACGCGCCCTTGAAGAGTGGGTCGATGTGCTCAAAACCTGGTATCGCAAAGCCGGTTTTTCAGCGCGTTTTTCCTTCTCGATTCTGAATCCTCTCCCGACCCTGTTTGTCCTGATCTGGTCGGGATACGGCCTGTTGCACTATGGCAGTTTCGATTTTATCGCGTGGGTGGCCGTTTTACTGCTGGGCAGCGGAATGGCCGAAGCCGTAATGCCAATGATGATGCTCAATAACCTGGTCGCGCAAACGCGTTTAAGCATTCAGCGTATTTATCAGGTTCTCGCGATGCCGGAGTTATCGCTGCCGCAGTCTGACCAGCAGCCGCAAGAGGCGAGCATTACCTTTGAGCAGGTGAGCTTTCATTATCCGCAAGCGCGTACTGGCGCCGCGTTGCAGGAGGTGAGCTTTCATGTGCCTGCCGGGCAAATTGTGGCGCTGGTCGGGCCAAGCGGCGCCGGAAAAAGCACCGTGGCGCGCTTGCTGCTGCGTTACGCCGACCCGGACAAAGGCCATATCCGTATTGGCGGCGTGGATCTGCGTGATATGCAGACGGACACCCTGATGAAGCAACTCTCGTTTGTGTTTCAGGACAACTTCCTTTTTGCCGACACGATAGCCAATAACATTCGTCTGGGCGCGCCGGATACGCCGCTGGAGGCGGTTATAGCGGCGGCCAGAGTGGCGCAGGCCCATGATTTTATTAGCGCTCTGCCAGAAGGTTACAACACTCGAGTCGGGGAACGTGGGGTATTTCTCTCCGGCGGCCAGCGGCAGCGCATTACTATCGCCCGGGCGCTTTTGCAGGATCGCCCCATCCTGGTGCTCGATGAGGCGACGGCGTTTGCTGACCCGGAAAACGAAGCGGCGCTTATCAAGGCGCTCGCGGCGGCCATGCGTGGCCGGACGGTCATCATGGTCGCGCATCGTCTCTCAATGGTGACTCAGGCCGATGTGATATTGCTGTTTTCCGACGGACAGCTCAGGGAAATGGGGAACCATACGCAACTGTTGGCGCAGGGCGGCCTGTATCAACGGCTCTGGCAACACTATCAGCAGGCGCAGCATTGGGTGCCGGGTGGAACACAGGAAGAGGTGGTGGAAAATGAAAGACAATAATCCTGCGGATAACCTGGCCTGGCGCGTCATCTGGCGCCAGCTTATCTCCAGCGTTGGCAGTCAGGCCAGGATGCTGCGACGCAGTATGCTGGCGCTGTTGCTGGCGGCATTCATGCAGGGGATCGCCTTTGCCTGTCTTTATCCGATCATTGATGCGCTGTTACGGGGAGACGCGCCGCAACTTCTTAACTGGGCTATGGCCTTCAGCGTCGCCGCAATTGTGACGCTGGTGCTACGCTGGTATGGCCTGGGCTTTGAATACCGTGGTCATCTGGCGCAGGCTACCCATGAGTTGCGCCTGCGACTTGGCGAGCAGTTACGCCGCGTGCCGCTGGAGAAGCTCCAGCGCGGCAGGGCGGGTGAAATGAACGCCTTGCTGCTGGGCAGCGTGGATGAAAACCTCAATTATGTTATTGCGATAGCCAATATTTTGCTGCTCACCATTGTCACGCCGCTGACGGCGTCGCTGGCGACATTGTGGATAGACTGGCGGCTGGGGCTGGTGATGTTGCTGATCTTCCCTCTGCTGGTGCCGTTTTATTACTGGCGCCGCCCGGCGATGCGGCGACAAATGCAGACGCTGGGGGAAGCGCACCAGCGTCTGAGCGGCGATATCGTTGAATTTGCTCAGGGGATGATGGTATTGCGCACCTGCGGCAGCGATGCCGATAAAAGCCGGGCGCTGCTGGCGCATTTCAATGCGCTGGAAAACTTACAGACCCGCACTCACCGTCAGGGCGCTGGCGCAACGATGCTGATCGCCAGCGTCGTGGAGTTGGGCCTACAGGTGGTGGTGTTATCCGGGATCGTCTGGGTAGTGACGGGCACTCTGAACCTCGCCTTTTTGATTGCCGCCGTCGCGATGATTATGCGCTTCGCAGAACCGATGGCGATGTTTATCAGCTACACCTCGGTTGTGGAACTGATCGCCAGCGCCCTGCAACGGATTGAGCAGTTTATGGCGATAGCACCGCTTCCCGTCGCAGAGCAAAGCGAGATGCCGGAACGTTACGATATCCGCTTTGACAACGTCAGCTATCGCTACGAAGAAGGCGACGGCTACGCGCTTAATCATGTTTCTTTGACGTTCCCGGCAGCCAGTATGAGCGCGCTGGTGGGTGCCTCCGGCGCAGGCAAAACTACGGTCACCAAACTGTTAATGCGCTATGCCGATCCGCAGCAAGGGCAGATTTCTATTGGCGGCGTCGATATTCGCCGCCTGACGCCGGAACAGCTCAATAGCCTGATTTCTGTTGTTTTCCAGGATGTCTGGCTGTTTGATGACACGCTGCTGGCGAATATCCGTATCGCGCGCCCACAGGCGACGCGGCAGGAGGTAGAAGAGGCCGCCCGCGCGGCGCAGTGCCTTGAGTTTATTTCCCGTCTTCCGCAAGGCTGGCTGACGCCAATGGGAGAGATGGGCGGCCAGCTATCGGGCGGCGAGCGCCAGCGGATTTCCATTGCCAGAGCGTTATTGAAAAACGCGCCGGTCGTCATTCTCGATGAACCGACTGCCGCGCTGGATATTGAAAGCGAGCTGGCGGTGCAAAAAGCGATCGATAACCTGGTTCACAACCGGACGGTGATTATCATCGCTCACCGTTTATCCACCATCGCCGGGGCCGGAAACATTCTGGTGATGGAAGAGGGACAGGTGGTTGAGCAGGGTACTCATGCGCAATTGCTCTCACATCATGGACGTTATCAGGCGCTGTGGCAGGCGCAAATGGCCGCGCGCGTGTGGCGCGACGACGGGGTTTCCGCGTCTGGAGAGTGGGTGCATGAGTGATGTTCAGTCGAATGTGAAACCGCTGACGTTGACGACCGGGCGGGTGATTTTTGCTATTGCCGGCGTCTATGTGACGCAGAGTCTGGTATCGGCGCTGTCTATGCAGTCCTTACCCGCGCTGGTGCGCGCTGCTGGCGGTTCGCTGGCGCTTGCCGGTGCGACAACCCTGTTTATGCTGCCCTGGGCGCTGAAGTTTATTTGGGCGCCGTGGATCGAGCGCTGGCGGCTTCCGCCCGGTAGCCAGGAACGCCGTTCCCGCATGTTAATCCTGCGTGGTCAGGTCGCGCTAGCGGCGATCCTGACTATTGTCGCAGCGATTGGCTGGTTTGGGCGAGAAGGGGGATTCCCCGATACGCAAATCGTCGCGTTATTTGTTCTGTTTATGGTGGCAGGCACGGTCGCCTCCACCATTGATATCGCCAGCGACGGTTTTTGTGTCGATCAACTGACCCGCACGGGTTACGGCTGGGGAAACAGCGTGCAGGTCGGCGGCAGCTATCTGGGAATGATGTGCGGCGGCGGGGTGTTCCTGATGCTGTCGGCGGCATCCGGCTGGCCTGTCGCCATGCTGATGATGGCGGTGCTGATTATGGCGCTGTCACTCCCGCTGTGGCGCATTACGGAGCCGACGCGAACAGCGACTATCCCGCATGTTCCGGCGTTAGGTTATGCGCTAAGGAGGAAGCAGGCTCGCCTGGGCTTACTGCTGGTATTGATGCTGAATTCAGGCATGCGGTTTGTGCTGCCTCTTCTGGCACCGCTGTTGTTGGATCATGGGTTGAGCATGTCCGCATTGGGCGCGCTGTTCAGCGGCGGCAATATTGCAGCGGGCATAGCAGGAACGCTGGCCGGCGGATTGCTGATGAAATACACCTCACCCGGCAGAGCGCTGTTGACGGCTTATGGCGTCCAGGGGATCGCGCTGCTGGCGGTGGTGATGACTCTCATGATGGCGCCGGGTCATCTGCTGCTGCAGATTCTCCAGTGTCTGGTCCTTGTCCAGTCCATTTCGCTGGCCTGCGCGCTGGTCTGTCTTTACGCCACGCTGATGTCGCTTTCATCGCCTTTGCAGGCCGGTGTCGACTTCACCCTCTTTCAATGTACTGATGCGGCAATCGCCATTCTGGCAGGCGTTATCGGTGGCGTTGTTGCTCAACATTTTGGCTATGCGGCCTGCTTCCTGTTTGCCGGGGCATTCACGTTGCTGGCGGCGTGGGTTGCTTATATCCGGCTGCATTCGGCAAGAGAACTGATGACAAGCGCAATTGATTGATCCGGGAATAACACAGAGAGGTAAGGGATGAAAATCAGTGAATTTCTACATCTGGCGTTACCAGAGGAACAATGGCTGCCGACGATTTCTGGCGTTTTACGCCAGTTCGCAGAAGAAGAGTGTTATGTCTATGAGCGTCAACCCTGTTGGTATTTAGGCAAAGGGTGCCAGGCACGGCTGCACATTGATGCCGACGGAACGCAGGCGACATTTATTGATGATGCCGGGGAGCAAAAATGGGCGGTGGATTCCATTGCCGACTGCGCGCGTCGTTTTATGGCGCATCCTCAGGTGAAAGGACGTCGGGTATATGGACAGGTTGGGTTCAACTTTGCGGCGCATGCGCGGGGGATTGCCTTTAACGCCGGGGAGTGGCCGCTGCTGACGTTAACCGTTCCCCGTGAAGAACTTATTTTTGAAAAGGGAAATGTCACCGTTTATGCGGACTCCGCCGACGGGTGCCGACGTTTGTGCGAGTGGGTAAAAGAGGCCGGTACAACGACGCAGAACGCACCACTGGCGGTGGATACCGCCCTCAATGGTGAGGCATATAAACAACAGGTTGCGCGCGCCGTTGCGGAGATCCGCCGTGGCGAGTATGTCAAAGTGATTGTCTCGCGCGCCATTCCCCTGCCATCGCGGATTGATATGCCCGCCACGCTGTTATACGGGCGGCAGGCAAACACGCCTGTGCGCTCGTTTATGTTCCGTCAGGAAGGACGCGAAGCGCTGGGCTTTAGCCCGGAACTGGTGATGTCAGTGACGGGCAATAAAGTGGTCACTGAACCGCTTGCGGGCACCCGCGATCGCATGGGAAACCCGGAGCATAATAAGGCGAAAGAGGCAGAACTGCTGCACGACAGTAAAGAGGTGCTTGAGCATATCCTTTCTGTCAAAGAAGCTATTGCTGAACTGGAGGCTGTTTGCCAGCCGGGCAGCGTGGTGGTTGAAGATTTAATGTCGGTTCGCCAGCGCGGCAGCGTTCAGCATCTGGGGTCTGGCGTGAGCGGTCAGCTTTCGGAAAACAAGGATGCCTGGGATGCGTTTACCGTGCTGTTTCCGTCGATTACCGCCTCAGGTATCCCTAAAAATGCTGCTCTGAACGCGATTATGCAAATTGAGAAGACGCCGCGAGAGCTTTATTCCGGCGCAATCTTGCTGCTGGACGATACGCGCTTTGATGCGGCGCTAGTTCTGCGTTCCGTATTTCAGGATAGCCAGCGCAGCTGGATACAGGCGGGGGCGGGAATCATCGCGCAATCTACGCCGGAACGCGAACTGACAGAAACCCGGGAGAAATTAGCGAGCATTGCGCCCTATTTAATGGTGTAGGAGTAACTGTTTTCTAACCTCACAACCAGACTGTCCAAAGACAATTGAGTCGCTCTTTGATTCCTCTGTGACTCTATTGTCTTCTTTTGGGATAAAATAGGTGTTTTTCGTCATGAAGTTGATAAAAGTCTATATAGAACCACCTCCTGTGGAGGTGGTGGTAATTTGCCAGAGTGAGGGATTCGTTAGTATACTATGGGATAAACTTATTTTTACCAATTGTATAAGGCGGTGCATAAGATTCTCGGCATGCTTCCAGATAATCCGACCACCACTGCATAATCGCTTTGCGGGCTTCTAGGTGCTCTGCCTTATGAATATAAGCCATGCGCACGGTATTGCGCTCCTGATGACTCATCTGGCGTTCTACTGCGTCCTTTGCCCATAAACCCGATTCCATCAGCGCACTGCATGCCATTGCCCGGAAGCCGTGACCGCAGATATCCTTTTTCGTGTCGTAACCCATCACCCGCAGTGCCTTATTGACCGTGTTTTCACACATTGGCTTATACGGGTTATGGTCGCCGGGGAAGATCAGTTCATTATTACCGGTGATATCCTTAATCTGTTTCAGAATGGCGATGGACTGTTCTGAGAGGGGGACGATATGCGGCATTCGCATTTTTGCCCCGCGGCCGGAATAACGCACGCCAATAATGGGTTCTCGCGTCGCGGGTATCGTCCAGACTCGGTTTGTGAAATCAATCTCTGACCAGCGGGCGAAACGCAGTTCACTGGAGCGAATGAACACATGCAGCATCAGCAGAACGGCATGCCGGGTCAGTTCACGGCCCTGATGATATGCCCCAATACGTTCAAGCAGTTCAGGCAGCCGCTCCAGCGGCAGGGCAGGATAGTGCCGTCTGACAGGAGGTGTGGTCACGCCGCCAAGGTTTGCTGCAGGGTTCGTATCGATTAACTCCTGATGGACCGCATGGCGCATTATGTTACTCAGGTGCTGCCGTGTGCGGGACGCAACCTCCAGCAGACCTTTTTCCTCGATCCCTTTCAGCAGGTCAATGAAATGACGGGGTTTAAGTTCTGATACAGGTAGGTTCCCGATGACCGGAAAGATGTGATTGTTCAGGCTGGCAAGCAGACGGTCGGCGGTGTTCTGCGACCATTTCCTGTTACTTTTATGCCACGCCAGCGCCAAGTTTTTAAAAACTTTCTCCGGTGTTCGTGAGCCACGTTCAGCAGCCCGCTGCTGTACCGGGTTGATATTCAGCGCCAGCATTTTACGGATACCTTCACGTTGCTGTCGCGCATCAGACAGGGAGATGGCTTGATAGGCACCCAGCGCAATGCGGGATTCTTTACCGCTAATACGGTATTTGAGATACCAGTGGCGGGAGCCACCCGGCTTGACCAGCAGATACAGACCGTGAGAATCGGAGACTTTAAAGGGTTTATCAGAAGGCTTGAGGGTGCGGATTTTTGCGTCGGTAAGGAACATATGGGGGGCACTCCATTATCGAACTAACCTGACCCCAGATTTGACCACCAATTTTTCCCGATGCGTAGGGTAAAATCAAAATGCACCGAGAAGAGTTTTCACACTAACCTGTTGAATCAACATCAGATAAAGATTTGCAAGGATGCATGAAAACAGAAAATTGGCTCCTCTGACTGGACTCGAACCAGTGACATACGGATTAACAGTCCGCCGTTCTACCGACTGAACTACAGAGGAATCGTGTGAACGGAGCGCATATTACTTAGCGGTATCTTGTCTGTCAACACTAAATTTCATAAGCCATTTCAATTGGTTAATTAATCTGCAAAGTTGTTAATTAATGAACATTCGTCGCCGAAAACGAGTCTGTATCATTAGCGTGATGCAGTCTCTGCAAAGGATCTTGTTGATAAAATTGACAGAAACGTTGCCACAATGAAGGGAAACGAGGAGCAAAAAGTTCTGGGGCGCTAAAGAAATATTCAGAAAGTACGGCAAAACATTCAGCAGGATCACTGGCAGCATAAGCATCAATGCTCGCCGCATTCTCACCAACTAATTCGATTTCTTCCTGAATGTTGTTCATTGCAGCATGAAGATCGTGTTCCCAGCCAGCAACCTCACGCAACGAAATAAAGGGAACTCCGCTGGCGCGATCGCCGTTACGGGTGTCCAGCTTATGAGCGACTTCATGAATAATCAGGTTAAAACCAGATGCATCAAAAGAATCTTGTATATCCAACCAGTTCAAAACGATAGGCCCTTGCTGCCAGCTCTGACCTGACTGAACAATACGTTGGTTATGCACCAGACCGATATCGTCTTCCCATTCATCATCGACCACAAATGGCGCAGGATAAATTAAGACTTCATGAAA
>UMGU01026509.1_pt1 | contig 51627 bp, 55 predicted proteins | sample 1965331 | NCBI WGS metagenome assembly UMGU01 (sample SAMEA4836078, study PRJEB28245) | human gut metagenome | biome: gut microbiome; material: fecal sample | place: Denmark | collected 2008
ACCATTACAAATGGAATCGAAGAGACAAGAAGGATCCAGGAGGATGCCAGAAAGAAACGGGAGGAGGATAAAGTCCGCCTGGAAGCTATCAAGAAGGAATTTCAGAACAGAAATTGAAACCTCCACACGACTAAAGTCGCGGGATTCCCGCACTCCCCGAAGGGGAAGCACGTAAAAAATCATTCCAAAAAAGAGGCAATCAGGTTGATATTATTGCCTCTTTTTTGTTCGTTCAGTCCATACTTACACGGATCCCGCCTTTGCGTTCGGATGGCTGGATGATGACAGTTACCGCCTCGTTCCACTCAAACTGATAAGATTCTCCTGAAGCCTGTCCGATGAAGGTTTTCCAGGATACATCCGCGGTGATCTTCGGGTTGCAGTGTCCATGTCCGATCCAGCAGACCACAGCATCCGGATCCGCGGAAATGGTATTATTCTTGCCAACATTGCTCAGTACAACAGGGTTGCCGTCTGACAATACGGCAACATATGCATTCCTGCCTCTGGCCGTAAGTGTGGAAGTAGCAAGACCTTTTTGGGAAAGTACACCCACACCGATGAAACGGACGCTGTAATCACAATCCTGGGTAAATGCCAGAATATTCTCGGATTCAACGGAGATGGTTTCGCCCTGCGCCAGCTGATAGATGACAACGTGCTGTCCGTAATTGGCGTAATATGTAACGGAATCACCGTTCAGACTGACCTTCATCAGCGGAATGTTTTCTCCTGTGACTCTTCTGGCAAGCTGTCCAAATAAAGCCTGCCCGATACTCTGCTGTGGACCAAGAAGCACCTTTTCAAAACGGTAATTCTTTGGACCGCAATTATCTCCGGCTATAAAAGCTCCGGCTTTTACAAAAAGAACATCGCTACCGGTGCATGTAACTTTCAGTGTTAATTCGTTGATGGTTTCAAATGACAACATGATAGTGCCTTCCTTTCTCAGATTACCTGAACCCCATATAGCTCGCAGAGGCCGGCGAGATCTCTTGTGACTCCGTTTCCGATTGCATTGAATTTCCAGATTCCATTGTGTCGGTAAACTTCTCCGATCATCATGGAAGTGACGTTGGAATAGTATTCGTCCATTTTGAAGCTTACCAGCTCTGTATCAGAAGTATCGGTGATCTTTATGTAGGCATCTCTCAGCATACTGAAATTCAGATGCTTTTCCAGTGCTTCGTTTATAGTAAGAACAAAAACGATTCTGGATACAGCCGGATTCAATCTGTTAAAGTCCACAGATATGATCTCACGATTCTGTTCCTGACCTGCAAAAAAAGCAGTACTTCCATCCGGACTTGTTTCCTGACCGTAGAAGACAAACCAGGAATCGCCGATAACCTTGCCTGTATTATTCAGAAGAAAAGCGGATACATCCACATCACATTCAGGATTAGTGATGTCCCATCCCATATATGCCCGGATTCCTGTAATCCGGGCATTGGTTTCGAGAGAAACCTTCTGTCCCTTTCGAGCAGGATTTTTTAAGATTGGGACAGTTCTGGCGGCAGATTGAGCTGTAGTTCTGACAGAAGATGAAGCAGCAGACGGAGCGACTGCCCTGACAGAAGATGAAGCTGTAACCGGCGCAGAGCGGGTATGTGGAGGATTTCTGCGGCTCATGTTATTGATGTTGCCTATGCTGCGTGAGGACAATGGTTCCATGACTTTTTTAGTGTTGATAGTCAGAACGGTCTGTCTGTTTACTGCACCTGACAGATTTTCCGGTACATTAAGCATAATTGAACGTCACCTCCAATGATAAATATTGGGTAATTATTCAGCAGTACCCTTACAGTGGCGAGTCAAAATATCCTGCAAAATAACAGACTGCTGAATAATTACAAACAGATATAAATATTCTAAAATGTTTTACAGAAAATGTCAAACCGTAACGAGTGAACAGTAATTCGTTTATTTCATGTATTTTTCCAGAACCGGAAACTGTACAGGTCCGATTTCCAGAATCCGGCGGTGAAATTCTTTCAGGTCAAAATCATCTCCAAGTCTTTTCTGACAGACTGTTTTCAGGTCAAGGAAATTCAGATATCCCCAAAAGTATTTCAGATAGTTACCGGGAGTTTCAACGATATACTGATAGATTTCGGCAGCAGTGGAAGCATTGTTGATGCCAAAGGCTTTCAGAAAGACAGCAGTGCGGGCTGCGGTCCCAGCAGTACTTTCTCAAAGCGGTAGTTTCTCCTTTCTCCGCGGAAATCATTCCCGCAGTTTACCGATAATATGAAAAAAAACTCCTGTATGATACATTTTTCGTACAGAAACATTTATTTGCCATTTTGTCATATTATTAAGAAAAGGAGGGATTTTATGAACGAATTTGCAATCAATTGGTTAAAAGGCGGGGAATATGCGGAGATTACTGCACCGGCATCCACAGCGTTGAAAAACAAGCTGCTCCGTCTTAAGGAAGAAAGGCCGGATGAAGTGACTCATGTAATTGAAAATAAAGATGGTTCCATGGTATGTCATGTGCCGGTCAGATGGATCAGAGTCAGTCCTCCGCGGAAAGTCTCCGAGGAACAGAGGGAAGCGGCCCGTCAGCGGTTTGCAGAGATCAGGGAAAGAATGAGATCCGGTGAGATTGATGATATGGTCATCGATGACGAGGATATCTGTGATGCTGTTGAGGAATTGGAGATCTGATGGAGATGAAATATAATGGAGTGCGCATCTACTGCCTGCCAGATGATAACTTCTGCCTTAAGGATAAAGAACACAGAAGTCCGCTGGAGCTGGATGAATGCCCCCTGGGAGAAGATGCTTGTACAGGAGACTGTTTCTATTATTCGGAGGATCCGGCAGAAAGGAGAAGCTATGGGGTTAACGGATTGCCAGAAAGAGATGATCCGCGCAGTTGCGGAAAATGATATAAGAAAAGCAAAGCGGTGTGCGCTGGCTTCCATTGCAGAGGATGCAACACAGAAAAACAGGGAGTTCTGTATCAGATACCGGAACATCCTGACTTCGGAAGGCTCGGCCATGATCAGTATGCCTTCAGAACTTCAGGATATCCTTCTGTGCGAAGATCCTGCACTGTCCTTTAAGGAAAACAGGTATTATGTCACAAAAGAGCAAACAGACCTTGCAGAACGGATCCTGCGTATGTCTGTTGTTTCCCAGAAACTGATGGAGCTGCAGGTGCCCTATAAGAATGCGACACTGCTTTATGGACCTCCCGGAACGGGAAAGACGATGTTTGCAAGATATATCGCATACAAAAAAGGCCTGCCGTTCTGCTATCTTAATTTCTCAAAAGCGGTGGACTCTTATATGGGAGCCACCTCCAGGAATATCGCAAAGGCATTCACCTATGCAGCATCGAACCCATGCGTATTCCTTCTGGATGAAGTGGATGCGATCAGCTGCAACCGGAGTAAGGGCATGAGCGACGGGGCCAGCAAAGAGATCGGCAGGGTGACCATTACGTTGATGCAGGAGTTTGACCGGCTTCCCAACGATGTGATCGTCCTCGGGGCAACAAACCGTCTGGATATCCTGGATGAAGCGTTTATCAGCAGGTTTCCGATCAAAAAGGAAATGCTGCCTTTTTCCGAGCAGGAAAGTAAGGCGATGGTCAAAAAGTTCCTGGCAGATATCGGGTATGTGTTTTCGGAAGAAGAGATCACGGGAGCCATCCGCAAAAACCAGGACCAGCGGGAGATCATGAACCGGGTAGTACTGGTACTTGCAGAAAAGATAGCAGGAGGGTATGATGGGTAATAGGAAAGAAATTACGGCCACGCTATCTGCGGCCATAGAAAAAAAGATTAATCCGTATAATGATCCGCGGATCTATTGGGCAAAAGAGGTAACTTTTGATTATTCTACTAACCATGCGGTCCGGGTGGATTATATGAAATTTGTGCCTGTCAATAACAGCGTATCCGGGATTGAGAGAGGCGACTTCTATTGCTATGAGGTGAAATCCTCTGTAGAAGATTTTCATTCCGGTCATGGGCTTAATTTCCTCGGGGACTACAATTATATTGTGATGCCGGAAGATGTGTATCAGGAAGTATCTAAGGAAATCCCATACTATGTCGGAGTATATACCTCAAGTGGTGATGAGCTGGAATGTACGAAAAAGGCAAAAAGGCATGACCGTACAAGGCCGGTTTCTGAGATGCTTTTGATGATGTTCCGTTCGGCGGCAAGAGAAAGGATGAGAAGATGACTATATTTTGTGAACGGGCAAAGACCCGGATGAAAGAATTACATATTACAACAAGACAGCTGGCAAAGAGTATTGGAATGACGGAATCTACCGTTTCCCGTTACCTCAGCGGAAACAGGTCCCCAAAAATCGAAGAACTGGTAAAGATCGCGGAGACTCTGGAATGTTCTGCAGATTACCTTCTGGGATTAAAGGAATCAGAGGTGGTTGTTCAGAAAGAGATCTTTAAGGAAATTGCTGGTTTGTTTAATAAATTGTCAAATGACAGTACATATAGGAGAAAAAAAGATGCTGAATGCTGAACTTCATGGTAAGATGGTAGGAGAACATTCAGCAGAGGAAAATAATAGATGCTTTTGAACGGCTGTGGGAAGAATATGAATAATAGTTTTTTGTCGGGCTGCCGTAAAATGGATATTTCAGTAAAGGAGGAATCATATGGCAAAGATCATTGATATTACAAAAAAGAACAGCCACCACGCCGGAAATTTCAGTCCTGCTGCGGAGATCGTGGCACTTGCAGGGGCATATGAGGGGGGAGCTGATATTCTGTATTGCTACGCGGAAGCCGTAGAAGAACTTCTCCCGCAGATGGCAGAACTGATGGAGGTAAATGTATCCGATTTTGTCCTTGAAAAAGGCAGCCTGATCAGTCTGGACAGGGATATGAAGCAGGGGGAACTTGGCCCCATCGTCTATCGTGCCATAAAAGGAGATACGGAATACAGTGTTTCAATCGGGCTGGAGGAAGAAGAGGAGGAAGGGTTCTGTTTTCATATCCTGGCAGATAAATCCCAGGGTAACATCCGGTGGTTTTATGATTTTGATAAAAAATGCTGGACAAGATTGGATGACCTCATAATCAGCCCGAAGCTGGAAAAACTGCTGGATTCGGATTCACCGGAAGCGCATATCCTGGAGGAGGTCATGTGTGCCATGGACGGGACTGTAACAGATAAAGGATATCAGTCTTTGAAGTCCAAAAACAAAAAGCTGTTTGATTTGTACAACAGGGTCAGCCACTTTATGCTCCCCTATTTCAATGTAGAAGGCGACGGGAAGTTGTATCTGGAACCAAGGGATGACAACCGGTTTGGTTTCCGGGTTGGATGTACCGGTTCCGAGTATGTCCTGTATCAGTACCTTGATCCCTTTGATCTGATCGATACGGATGATATGTGTTTTTCTGAGTATTTCCGTGAGGTCGCACGTACTCCAGACCTGAAAAAGATGAAAAAATGTCTGTGGATGCTGGCAAACAGATATACAGAGGATGTTGTATATACGGTCCCATTATCCCTGGACACGTATACGGAATCCGCGGGTGTAAAACATATCGGCAGACGCAGCTACTGTGCGTGGGGTCGAAAGGATGATTTTACTGCTGCGGAGAAGAAAGCGTTGGAAAGCGTCAGAAATTATGTAAAAAAATTCTAAATAAGAAAAGTCTGGCCGTCCTGTCTGTGCAGGGCGGTTTTTTCGTGCAGAAAAACTTTTTCCACCAAATATGTCATATTATGGATATGGCAAAAACAGAAAGGAGCCGGTAAAAATGACAACAAGTAAAGAGGGTTTTCCTTTAAAAGGTGGAGAAGACCTGCTTAAAGGATTAAAAGATTTAAAAGTGAAATTGACTGAGAATGCTGATATTGTCCAGAAATATATGGAAGCGGTGGAAAAATTCCTGCCGGGGATGACAGCCATGCTGGGTCTGACGGTATCTGATTTTACGCTGGACAAAAAAAGCCTTATTGATCTGAGGAACAATATGCTGGAAGGGGAATATTCTCCGGTTGTATACCGCGCAGAAAAAGACGGTGGTAAATATGAAGCAGCCATCTGGATTCTGAGAGAAGCATGTGGATTTTCCGTACATTTCGCAGTTGTAAAAAACAAAGACGGGCAGAGCTGGCTGTACAATTCTGACAGACAGAACTGGGAGATTATCGAGACGGAAATGGACCTGTCTCCGCGGATGGAAGAGATCCTTCAGTCCGGTTCCCCTGAAAGTGATGTACTGGAAGAACTCCTGGAGGTATTTTACGGGGATCTGGATGACGCAGAGTACGCTGCGATCAAGGAGAATAACCAGAACCTGCTTTCCCTGTATGCAGAGACGAACAAGTATATGCTCCCCTTCTACGACGATGAAGAGAGTGTTATGTATCTCATTCCCAGGGATGAAGGGCGTTTGGGATTCCGGGTTGGTTGGAATGGTTCTGGATATGTTTTATATCAGTACCTGGATTCCCTGGATGTCTTAAAACGTAACGAAGAGCTTGGATATCTTGAAAAAGATCATTCGCAGGCAGCTGCCTGTACTTCAAACCTGAAAGAAATGAGAAACTGTCTCTGGATGCTGGCAAACAGATATACGGAGAAGCCGGTATATACCGTTCCATTGTCCCTGAAGGCTTATACGGAATCCGCGGACTTAAGGGAGATAGGAAAACCTGCGACTTTTGAGTTTGAGCCTGCAGACAGGAGAGTACTTACGGCTGAGGAGAAAAAAGCCGCGGAGGGTATCCGCATGTATGTAGGAAGGCTCCAGAAAGGAGGAGCAGATGTATAAGAAAAAAGATCTCATGAGCATTCTGGATATTCTGACTGCTCCGCACAGATAAATCTGGCAGGTTCCCGAAAGAGAACCGGCTAGACGTCTCCATACGCCACCTTTTTTCATCCTCCGCACCCGACGGAAATGACCGTGTTGCAGGGTTATAAGACGATTATATTTGACGGTGGACTTTACCTCTTTAGCTTTCCATAAGATAAGCAAATGGGGCTTATCCCTGTACTCACACTGTATATGCAGGACATATACAAAGGCGGGCTCGCAGCTGAGCCTGTAGCTTAATTAACAGTTATACAGCAGCAGGCTCTTCATGGAGCAGCTGCTTTTTTATATTTATCAGTTTCGTCCCGAAATTCGGGTTGCTGAAATTATCATGTATCATTTCTTTTATCAGTTCGTCCTGGCATACCAGGAATTTTTCAAAGCCATTCAGACATCCTTCCCTGTCAGGTTTATTTTCATCAGTTGCATGGAATATGATAAACGAAGAGTAGCAGTCTCTTTGTACCATATGTCCGTCTATCATCTTCTCCCTGTCACTCAACGATACTTTCTCATATGAATCCGAGGCGTGGTCATACTGGCTCGCTTTCAGTTTTGAAGCGCTTACATCAGCCACAACCCCACAGGTGGCTGTGACCTTTCTCTTGATCGTAGACAGAAAGCCTGACGGTGCATGCTTCAATATGCTTCCGCCAAAACGTTTTCTGCGTTTGAATTTACGGATACTCCGCTTTCTTCCGGTTCTGTCTGTCACAACAGATTTCTTATCCTGTCTTTCAGTCTTTGAAGATCTCTTCTGCAGGTCCTTATAATTCATGGTTTCAATCTTCACTACAGAGCCTGAGGCCCCAAGCCATTCATTGGCCAGTTTATTATTTGACTGTCCAACATATACCCGCTGTTTCCTGTATGCGGTACGGAGCCTCATCTTTGACCTTTTCATGGATTCCGAATATTGGATCCGCATGCCTTTAATGTGTACGCCTTCGTCGTCATAACATTCCGGATTGTTGATCCTTGTCAGCTTTGAAAAGCGGTTCTGTTCCTTGACGACCTTCTCCTGATATTTGCTGACATCCGGGGCCAGTTCCTCAAAAGAAAGTTTACTCCCGTTGTATGAGGTCATGGTTGAAACTCCGGGGTCAATAGCCATTGTTCCGGCTCCGACCGTATGCTTCTGGGGCGGGATACCTTCCATAACAAGCTGTAAGAAAAAGCGGTAGTGGATCCCGAAAGGTTCCCTGATGATGCGGCAATACTTTACCTTGTGTTTCATTGCTTCCTGAAGCCATATGTCACTCTCCCTGACCGGTTTTAAATTAAATACGGTGCCGCAAACAGTAACAGTATCGGTTTCAGGTTTATAAATAATACCTGATGCAGCCTTCTTATCTTCAAAAGAAAATGTTTCTTCATATTTGCGGAAGTGGATCTTCTTCCCGAAGACTGCCTTTTTAACTGCACTGTATAGGGCAGTAGCAGTTTTCTGTACGATATTGATCCCGATCCCGCCTTCATATCCGGAAGCCTTGCCTCTTCCGAAGTACGCATGAAGGTCGTATTCGGTAAGCTGGTATGCGGCAGCACATATGAATATTTCCCTGCTCCATTGTTTGCTTTCTTTCTCATCCCTGCATGCAAAGAACTGTCCCAGGCAGTACTTATACCAGACATCTTTTTTCAGCTCGACCAGCTGCTTGATACAGTGTCTTACACCGGCATTATACATACGTTCTGTAATTCTCTCTATCTTATTCAGTTTATCATATCCACGCTTACCGGTTATGATCCTTCTTGTCACAACGAAAGACTGGGTAGTACTTTTCGCCATATAATGCCGGCCTCCTTCCTTAAATTCTTCTACACGTTCTTCTGATTTTCAATATACTGCTGTACAACACTTAAAGAAACAGCCCCGACAGAAGAAATGAATGCTGCGCGCGTCCATAGGGTAGGCAGTTTTCTTTTCAGTTCAGGAAATTCATCCCGTAAGATACGGGAACTCTTTCCTTTTAATAACTTTACAACATGTTCAACACCAAACCTTGGATTACAGTCAGCCAGTATATGGACATGGTCCGACATGATCTCCATGTCTAAGATATCAAAATCATTTTCTTCTGCTATCTGTGTAAAAAGCTCCTTTGCCCGTTTTGCGATCTCATCGGTTAAGTCTTTTCGCCTGTATTTGGGGCAAAATACTATATGGTATTGGCAGCTATATACAAGATGGGAAGAATGCTTGTATTCTTTTTTTGCTTCCGGATAATTCATATTCTATAACCATCTCACTTATTATTTATGATATATATTATATAACAAATAGCATAGAATGTCAAATCTCGTTTTTCTTAATTAATCTTAATCCGGGGTCCGTTTGTCGTTTTCCTCTGCACGGATAAATCCCGGATAAATCCGGCAGCATCCAACTCTGTTCTTCTGTGAACGACTATCCGAAGGCTGCTACTTTGCAGCTAAGGGACTCACTGAAAGATATGATAGAACATCCGAGGAAGAATCCGAAATTTTCAAATTCGGAAAAAGGTGTGTTGCGGCTTTTGTATTACAAAATTATTTATTCCGACAAAAAATACGAACCGGGACAGACGGCTCTTGAGCAGATCCTGCAGATCAGCCGGATTGAAGACAAGTATCATGAGATCGGGATCTATACGGAAGTGGATTTTTGGGAAGCGGTTTTTGAGTCCGCAGAAGCGGTCAAAGATGGAATTTATGGTTTTCGTATGAACCAAACGGCGTTTTCACCTGATGGGGAACCTGCAAGAGTTTTTCTTGTTAAGTACAAAAACAAGTATATTGTATACACATCTGAAGAGTACAATGGGAACTATTATCCGGAAGAACATCTAAGCGATCTGGAACACGATCTGTTTGATGATTATAATGAGGCCGAAAAGTATTTCCAGTCGTTAGAAAACGCAGGGTTGCTGTCAGGAAAGGATCAGATAAAAAGTTGCAAGGCAGGACTTAATGAACCGGATGCCATATATATCAAATCCTATCCGGATATATATTGTGATGTCTATTTTCGTGTCTATTATTGCCGAAAACTCATCATGGATCATGTAGGAAGTCTGGACCCGCAGAAGATCAATCAGGCAGTTGCGGATTATAAAAAGTTCTGTGAGGACAACCATGTCTCGATCACAGATATATATAAAAAACGTCCCTGGAACTCTAACCAAAGATATTACGTTGTTGAGATGTGCGAAAAAGACGAAAGACGGAAGATCCTATATGTACATATTCCGTCGGCTCTGCAGGGAAGACAGCGGAATGTCATTGATCTTATCAAGCCCAACAATATTGTTCAGAAAATGCGGTGAGAAAGGAGGAACTTATGCTTTGGTCTACACTATACAATAAGATCGGAAAACAGCCTCTTAGGAATACGCAGCGAAATCAGGTGTATGCGATACTGGAGAATCCGAAAACACATCAGAAGGAAAAGGTTTTTCTGCTGTTAAAATACAATACTTCCGGTCATCCATATTTTGTCCGGGATTTTGAGAAAACAGAAGGAAGAAGTATGAAGAATGAAAGAAAAAATAAAGGTTAACAGAAATTGTGTGAATGCAAAAATCCAGGCACATATCCTGTCTGAGCCGGAAATGAGAAAAATCGGGTTCACCGATCACGCAAAAGACAACTGGTATTTTTGCCGGATGTTACGTTTTCCGAAAAAGAAACTTTACCGGGATTTTGATGTTTCCTTTTCCGTAACCATTCCCAAAAACAGGGACGATATCCGGATCGATGTTTTGGATGAAGCCTTCCTGCAGCCATATGACTACCAGCGGATCCTGTCTGACCACCCGGACCATGAAACTGCCCTGATCGTACAGGAGCAGGTGGAGAAGTGGATGACTTATCTGCAGGAAGGCGGTGCGCTGTCGGGACATATCCGCGGAGAATATATTTGATCCTGCTTTTGTATGAGAAGTACAGAAGTAGGATTTTTCGTGTGAGAAAAGATATTTTTCATATTTTCTTATAATTAAAGAAAAAACGAAAGGAAAATGAACATGTCAGAAATATTGAGTTTTGAGGAATTTGTCAGTAAACGCAATGAAGCCAGGGCTGTGATTAAAGACTACGTAATTGACTGCTACATAAAAAAAGTAAAAGAAAAACTCCTTGAAGAAAATCCAGGTATTTCACAAAGGCAGCTTAAAATGAAAACCAGGCAGGCCCGGGATTCCTTTAAGGATTCCGCAAAATGCAGGGAGTTGATGGAAGCCGTACCGTTAGAAAACGTCTCAAAATCTTTGAGAAAAGCATATGATACTTATTGCGAAGCGACAAAAAAATTCATCGCATATGAAAAAATGAAAAAAGATGTGGTAGAGGCAATCCCTGAACAGATCAAGGATGCGTATCCGAAAGCCAGGCTGTTAAGGAGAAAGTTCATCCTGCATATCGGTCCGACAAACTCCGGGAAAACGTTTGCCGCTTTGGAGAAGTTTCGCGAAGCACGTGAGGCGGTTTACCTTGCGCCTTTGAGACTTCTGGCTCTGGAAGTGTATGAAAACACGAATTATGCCGGAGTGGACTGTTCCCTGCTGACAGGCGAAGAGGAGGCTTTTATCGAAGGTGCTTCCCATGTAGCAGAGACTATCGAAATGGCAGACATGAACAAACGATACGATGTTGCCGTCATTGATGAGTGTCAGATGATTGCGGATGAAGGCAGGGGCGGAGCGTGGACAGCTGCAATCCTTGGACTCTGTGCGGATGAGATCCATATCTGTATGGCTCCACATGCTGAGGATATTGTAAAACGTCTGATCGAATACTGCGGGGATGAGATCGTGGAGATTGACAGGAGAGAGCGCATGACTCCCCTAGAGCTGGATCCGGACAACTGCCGTTTTCCAGACATCGTAAAGCCCGGAGATGCATTGATCGTATTCTCAAAGCGCAGTGTCATCAATGTTGCCGCGGAGCTTCAGGGCAAAGGCATTGAGTGCAGCATGATCTACGGGGCCCTGCCCTATGAAACCAGAAAGGCAGAGACAGAGAGGTTCTTAAATGGAGAAACAAAGGTCGTAGTGGCCACGGATGCCATTGGCATGGGGCTGAACCTGCCGATCAAAAGAGTGGTGTTCCTGGAAACAGAAAAGTATGACGGATATGAGATGCGGCTTTTAAAACCGGAGGAGGTACAGCAGATCGCCGGACGTGCAGGACGTAAGGGGATTTATGAGGAAGGCCGGTTTACTGCATGTGGAGGACGGAAGTTTATCCGCCAGTCCATGAAGATGTCCCCGGAAGAGATTGATTTTGCTCGTATCCGATTCCCCGGTTTCCTGGTTGCCGTAGAAGGAAAGCTGTCCGGCGTGATGAAGCGATGGAATGAACTGGAAACAGAAAGCTTGTTTTTAAAAACGGATATCGACCAGCAGATCGATCTCTGTCTGTGGCTGGAGAACCATTCTGATGATAAGGAAACGATCTACCGGCTCATCAATATCCCGTTCAACGAAAAGAACGATGATATCCTGTTTCTGTGGAAGACACTGGCATTACGTGTGGCAGCAGAAAATAACATCGACCTGACGCGTGAGATCGAGGCTCTGGCAAGGGAGAAAAAGCGTATATCCGGGATGACTGACACCAGTCAGCATATCCAGCAGCTGGAGTTTCTGTATCAGAAATATGACCTTGTCCACAACTTCATCCGTCTCTTTGGCAAACTGGATACCAGGGATGCAAATAAGGAACTGCTGAGAAAGAAGAAAAAAGAAGTATCCGACGAACTGACTGCGATCTTAAAGAAAAAGAAACTTAAGAGAAGACAGTGTTCTTCCTGCGGAAGATTTCTGCCCTATAATTACCCGTATGGTATGTGTTCCGACTGTTATGAAGAGATGCAGGCGAGAAGATATAACCGCTACTACGGATATTATGGATACGGTGACTTTGAGGATTATTAATTAGCAGCGGACGGAGGTAATTCCGTCCGCATAGCCGAAAGGAAAAAAAATGAAATTTGTAAATTCTATGCTTGTGGCTGCATATTTGCTCATCGTCGGATTGACCGCCTGGTCATTGGTACAAAATTTTGGTATTAAGGAAGTTTCTGTGGAAGCGGAGGTTAAAGAGATCCTTTCAGTAGAATATCCCGGCAGATCGGAGACGAATACTACGCTGCTCTGCAGATATTCTTACAATAGCAGGGAATACGAGGAAAAGGTCTTCCGCGAAGGCTCCTGCAGAAAAGGAGACAAGATCAACATTGTAATTGACGCAGACCACCCAGATATTGTCATTAGGTTTTCCCAGAAATCAAAAGTAATCTTTCTGTCCGTAATGCTTGGGATCATGGCGGTGTTTGCCATTGTTCTTCTTATTGAGAGCTTCAGGCTTAAGGAATGACATATTTTCCGCGGATATTCCAGTTGTATGGTACAATAGGATTACAAAAACAGCATGGATATCGATAAGGAGAAAACAATGGCAAAGAATGAAGTTGGATATGAAAAATATCTGGGATATATTGAGGACAACTTGGATGAGGTTACAGAAAAGGTTACAGGGATTTTCGATGAGAGAAAGAAAGGTCTTGCTGCAACGCTTTGCGGAATGCTTCGGGAAGCAGTGTCCTGTGCCACCCACTATGAGTGGAGAAGAGGAGATTGTCCTTACGATACCTCCGGGGAACTTAAGGACTGCGGTGATATAGATTTAAACATTTCCATCGCCGATTTTTTGGAAGAGGAATATACCGGTGGCACAAAAGCAACCTATGTCAGTGGACATGGTCTTTCATATGAAACATATCAGGATTCCCTTACCAACGACACGATCACGCTTTGCGAAAATGTTCTGAGGGATGCAGTCAGGATCTGCCTGCAGGAAGCGTTTCCTGAGGACGAGGTGTCAGAAAGAGATGCAGAGGAAGTAATCTATGAATGCCATGATGACATTTATGATAATTGTCCGGCAGAAAGTTTTTGGCCATGCAGCGGGGCTTTGGAATATTGCGGGATAGATACGGAAATTCCGCTTAAATCTTTGCTTGATACAACGAAAGAAAAAATTGTAGCGTTCAGAGCAAAATAGACCCGTTTGTCATATTAACCAGTAAGTTCCGCGGATGAAGCATTGCGGAGTAGATTTGGACAATCATTACAATCTTTGTGTCGGGAAAGGAGATCAGATGAGTAATAAGCTCAAAAGAAAAGCAAAAAAGAAAACGGTTGATTTTGGAGAATATACAATCTCAATGATGTAAATAGTAATCGTCGTGGAAGAGATTTATTTTTACGATTTTCAGATACTCTATCAAAATACGGGATTCGGCACACATATTCCTGTCGATATTTTGAGTATAACATTCAAAACGAGTATCAACGTTATGGTATCAAATATCCAAGTAAAGATATATTAACTTGGCCTACACCAAATTTGGCACGTTATAATCCGTGGACGGTATGTTCAAGTGCCCAATTAATAATAGAATTGGAGTGATTTTATGATAATAAGTGCAAGTCGAAGAACTGATATCCCTGCTTTCTTTTCCGAGTGGATTATAAACCGCTTAAAAGAACAATATGCCTATGTACGAAATCCTATGAATATTCACCAAGTAAGTAAAATCAACTTATCTCCAGATGTTGTTGATTGTATTGTTTTTTGGAGCAAAAATCCTAAGCCAATAATTAATAAACTTAACGCTTTGAAAGATTATATGTACTATTTTCAATTTACACTTAACGCATATGATAAAGATTTCGAAGAAAATCTTCCTACTTTGTCTACAAGAATTGATACTTTCCAGACATTATCCAATTATATTGGAAAAGAACGTGTCATATGGCGTTATGATCCCATTATCATTAACGAAAAATACTCTATTGATTGGCACATTGAAAGATTCAAATACCTTACAGAACAACTCTGTCTTTATACAGAAAAAGTAACCATAAGTTTTATTGATTTATATACAAAAATCTCCCATAATATCAAAGGGAAAAATATTTATGAATTATCTTATGAGCAAAAAAACACCCTTGCGAGATACTTTGCAGAAATTGCTTATTCACATAACATAGAAATAGATACGTGTGCAGAAGACATTGACTTATCTTCTTATGGAATAACTCATGCTAGATGCATCGATGACAGACTTATTTCAAAGTTACTACATTGTTCCACAGACATAGAAAAAGATAAAAACCAACGATTGGAATGTGGTTGTATTGCAAGCATTGATTTAGGTCTATATAATACTTGTCAAAATGGCTGTATATATTGTTATGCTAATCATAGTTATGCTATTCGTAAGCAAAATTTTGAAACTTATGATCCATTTTCTCCTTTACTCTGTAGTAATATAACAGAATTTGACAAAATAACAGAGCGTAAAGTCAAAAGTCAAAAAAATATGCAACTAAGTCTATTTGACATATAGGTATCAAACAGGTATCACACCACACACTAAGAGCCGGAAAGTCCGCTGTTTATGCGGCTTCCCGGCTCCCTGTTTACTATTCAATCTCCCTGCCTTCCGGAACCATGCTGGAGTCGTTTATCAAATATACCGCTGAGGAACCGTGGAATATAGACAGAGTCACAGATTTTCTGGATGCGCATTCAGCCAGAGTCAGAAAAAAAGTAGAAAGGAATCAGTCTTTCTCTCAGCAGGAAATGGATGAAATACAGGAGTTTGGAAAATATTTCATAGAACAGTATGCCGACGAGGAAGGACTTCTTGATCAGGAGATTGCAGACTGCTATGATGAAATACCATTTATACTACGAGTCATTAGTTCGTATTTTGATTACCAGGAAGAGATGGCAAAAACAGAATTTTTGAGTTCCATTTCTGATGATGGATTGAAAGAGGGTGTAAAAGGGTTGAGGAGGCAAATGCGAGCAGATGCGTCTGCTTGCGTTTTTTTTGCGGCGAAATATTGGAAAATATTTTCAGCATGGCAGAAAATCCGGCATAGTAAATATATGCAAAAACATATGGAAGGACTGAAAAAAATGGAAATAAAAAGACTGACAAAAGAAGAATTACAGGCTTTCGCAAGACTGAAAGACTGCAAGATTGAAAATTTGTATTATCATGGTGATATTTCTCTTTTGCAAAAACCAGATAAAATAATAGCCCTGATTGGGCGGAGAAATGCAGATGCTGATGTGCTCAGAAATGCAAATAGATGCGGGAAAATACTGGCTGAGTCTGGCGCCGTGACGTTGAACGGGCTGGCGGTTGGATGTGACACTGCAGGGTTGGAAGGTGCACTGGCTGCCGGTGGAAAATGTATTGCCGTAATGCCTTGCGGGCTGGATTACATATACCCGAAATGCAATGATTTGCTTGTGGCAAACATCCTGAAAAATGGCGGATGTATTGTAAGCGAGTATGAACCTGGCGAGAGGCCTGAAAAGTGGAAATTTGTTAAGCGCGACCTTTTGCAGGCAATGATTGCAGATAAAATCCTCGTTGTTGACTGTGACGCGAAAAGCGGTACTATGCATGCAGTCAGGGAAGGCGTGAGAAAAAAGAAAGATATTGCCTGTATTGTAAGAAAACAGGAGGAGAAAACTGGCTCTGGCAATAAATATATGATTGACAATTTTGCTGCGATTAAGATATGTGGGGAGAAAGCTCTGAAACAATTTCTAAATCAGACATGATTTCGCCTGCCCGGTTTCGTGGTTTTTATCTTTTCTTTATTTTTTTCTTTTTTTTGTTATTTTGCGGAAAAGTGAAAAATTCCAGGCATAATTTTGCATATTAATATTAGAGGAAGAAAGATGAGAGGGATGAGAAGAAATGGTGGTAAGAGATGAGAGAAACAAAAATGAAAAAAGAGATAGAGGAGATTGGAAAAATGGCTGGAAGAAGTAGTAGGCTGATATTTGGAGCATGTGCAATTATTTCCGGCGTTGCGGCGATGTTCGGGATGAATGCGTTGCCAGTGATGGCGGCTGAGGATGTTAGTGAAAAAGTGACTGTCGGCGAAGATGTAGATGCTGGTGTCGGAGCAGATGCTGGTATTAGTGATAGTGATAGTAATAGTACTGATGTTGATACTGGTAGCCAGACAGCCGAAAATGTTGCTATTGATAGCCCTGATGGAGATGTTCTTGCCGGAAGCATTACTGATTCCAAACCGCAGACGCTTCCTCCCGCTGGTGAAATCATTGCTGCAGCAGGCCTTGGCGGAATTGCGCTCGCTCTGGCAGTATACGATATCAGAAATTAACAAACCTGAAGAATGTCATGGATTAGGAGCCATTTTAAAAGATTTAATTAAAGAAAAAGATGAAATCGAACTGGATATCGATAGCCCGGACAATGTTTACGTTGGTATTTCTGCAACTGTACCATGGAACTTTAATGATTCCATCAAAAACATGACAAACATAGAATTTGTAGAATTAATTAAAAAATATGTTACAAAATTTGCTTCCCAACCTTGCATTCGCTGGTGGAAAGTGGAAGATGATTTGGACTATTAATTACAAAAAGACTGACACCTATTCAGGTGTCAGTCTTGTCTAAAACATATTATATTTCTTATAAGCAATTGTAAAATCAAGGAGGAGTTTTCACATGAGTTTAAAAATTTATGATGCGTATATTATAAATATTCCAAGTCCAAATATCTATAATTTACAGCAAATTTTTGACAATCTTCGCACAGAAATTACAAATGCAACAATGGCTTCTATCCAGAAAAAAATTGTAAAAAAATGTCTGTACTACTATTATTTTAAACAGTTACACGGAAATATGCTTGTAGAACAAATGTTACAACAAACTGCAATTACAAGTACCGCAGACGTAGAAATCCACAAAATATGGGAAACTGTAAAAACAGACAAGTATGCGGAATTATATGATTTAATAAGACAACGAATGTTAAATAAAATCAAAAATTCTAATAATACGGATGTAAAATTACAGATTGTTCCATTAAAAGATAAAATCTTAGCAATGTTTTTTGGCAATAACAAAATGGAACATTTTGTCAGCGATCATTCCGCATATTTTGACTATCACTATCAAAACCAGACTGATAAACCAAATAAAATCTCTGATGCTGAATGGGAACAACGCCGAACTGACTGGGAAGCAGCAATCGGACCAGATTACATTCCATGTAACCATGGATTTACCGTAGAACTTGTAAATGTAGAGTATATTTTAAACAATATATTTTTTAACAAAACTCAAATCCAGCTTCCATCTGAATCCGAAATACTGGAAGAATTACGTGGAACCATGCGCAGCATTACCCTTGTAAAAGGATATCCATACAGCACAAAAGCATCCGATTGGAAAAAATTTATTGAATCCGATGCCTATAAGAAATGGGTAATAGATACAAATACAGAAATTAAAAACAAATGTTCTTTTATTACAAATATAGAAGAATTTTTACAAATATTTGTATGAATGTCAATGGATTTAATACGAAAGATATAGATGATATAATCGAAGAATATGAATCCGAACAGACATTTACTAAGGATGGAAAATTTCTCGGAATGCGAAAAGTAAGAAAAGACAAATACGTATAGAAAAAAAGGAGGGTATCATTATGCCAACCGTAACATTAACAAAATTAACCAAAAAAGAAGCACTGAAATCCTGAGGGACAAGATCCTTTCGGCCGGAGACAGCCTGCTTATTTCGGGCCTGGTTTCCGGCGAAATAGTGACAATAGTTCTTATGGATTTTCCTATGCAGGATCCGGAAGAAGTCGAGGAGTATCGTGAAGACTTGCTTTTTGACTGTGCGGCACTGATCTATGAAGGCGGAATTTTGGTTGTAGATGTCATAGATGATGAAAAAACAAAAATATTTGGAGTCGCTGGTCTGGAACCTGGAAAATGGAGATCAATGAGTAAAGAAAAACTGGAACAGGTCGTTTGCTCTGATGAGGACGGTAATCCAGTACCTTTGGATGATGGAGAGGAATTTGTGGATTTTGCAGATATGGTAAAAGAGTAGAGAAAAAGCCCGGCATGTTACCAGGCTTTTTTCTTAAGTTTATTTAACAGTTACTTTTAAGGTCAATCAACTCGGTCATTGAATGGCCGAGTATCATCGCCTATGTATCCGAAATCATTTTACGTTTACTCTAAATCTGAATATTTTTTTTGAAATATATACTTTTTTATTAGCATTTTTCGGATAAACCTGGAAAGTAATGGTTGCGGTTCCTTTGTTCTGACATTTTAATTTGAGGTAATGATTTCCGCGGCTGTCAGCATAACATGTATTGCACATATTTTTAACTACTTTACTGTTACTGCTTGAGCTGCTTGTAGCAGCATCTGGAAGAAACACTTTTAAAGTAGTTCCTTTTTTCGCAGTTCTTGTTTTTGTAGAAAACTGCAGCTGTGGCATCACATCAACTGCACATTTTGCGATTTCCACGTTCCCTTTTTTTAAAGTAATAACAGAAAATGCTTTGGAGGGACGGAAAGCTCCAGTAGTTGTTATCTTTTTTGCAGTGATTTTTCCACTGGAACTTACGCTAACCACCTTTGGATTGTTAGATACCCATGTGAGTCTGCCAGGAAGCTTATTGATTTTTGACGCAGGATGCGTTGTTCTTAACTGTAAGGAATCTCCTTCGTATAAAACTGCATTGGTGTAATTCATTTCCGACAAATTAAAAGAGTAGTCTCGTACAACAGATGTGGTAGTTGCAGCCATAACCGGAGCTGAAGCGGGGAGTATCATGGAAGCAGAAACCGCATACACACAAAGTTTTCTTAATATCTTATTTTTCATTTTAAAAACCTCCTTTTTCCCAAAGTGAAAAAGAATATGGAAAAATAAAAATTACAAATTTTCAGCTCCTGAAGGATTCGGCAGATCTGTATTTCGGCTATTTATTTTAAATTCAGCAGATTTTATTGTGCCTGACAGGTTTTCAGGCACTTTTTTTTCGTACCAGAAAATACAAACCTGAAAACAAAGTATACTTATATCATGAACAGCAAAGACAGCTGTTCATACCATTCATTTTTTGTCTTTCGTTTTTGGGCATCCGCGGGGTTCGGAATTAACCGCGGATGTCTTTTTTCGCATATAATTTCGTTTTTTTATCCTAGTAATTAAATCGGCTCTCATATGTAATATGCTTTGATATACGAAATAGTGAATTCGAATTCACTTTTTTATTTTGTTTCACCGTTCTTCATTTTCTTTCCGTATCAAAAACGAAAGGAGAATGTAAAAATGAATGATACTATCTACAGAGGAATGAGAGTGCTTGTATACGTAGCTCTCGGAAAAACAGCTTACAGTAACAGTTCCGAGTACCTGGAACTGAAAAAGCATTTCAGATACCCTGGTGAGGTACTGGAGCGTATGGAACAGTACGGGTATTCATCCAATGACGATTATATCTCTGCCATGGAGGTCGTACTGTGGATGAAGGAGACTCTGTCAGCAAAGCAGATGGAAGAGATGTTCGTCGGAACCCAGTTGGAAGACTTTGTAAAAAGGACAAAGGAAAAAGCAGGAGATAACCTGTATCTGCTGTACGAGCTTTATCTTTATGAAAAGAGTAGCAGAGAACAGATCCTGACATCTGTCAGTAAAACTCCGCTGGAAACAACCGCCGGATTCCTTGACTGGATGACATCCAACAGGCTTTTTGGAGCTGCGGACTATTCCCTTGCAAAGGATATCGTCCTTTCCATGGATGGAGAATTAAAGGCACTGAACAGACTGGATGCCGTAAAAGATGCCGATCTGTTTATCCATCTGATCAAATTTGCTTTCAGGCTGGTATGCCATGATTCCAGGTTTAAATCTGACGAGGATTATAAACGGTTGGGTTTGACCGGACTGCTTGTTGCCTTAAAAGATCTTTATTCAGAACCAGTAGGCAGATCTTCCAAAAAAGTCCTGGAACAGATGGGATTTTCCGAAATGGATATCCTTAATCTGAACTGCGGGATCTGGCTTATTAAGGATCAAACTCCGTATACCTATAATTCCATAATCAAATGGTGGAGATTAAAGAAACGCTGGTTCCAGTCTTTGTTTGTACAGAAAGAAGAGATCACGATCAAGCCAGTTATTGAAAAAATGATTGAGAAGGAAATGCCCAGAAAGATCGATGGGGAAAATCTTACAAGGGAATTCTATCTGGAAGGATTTTCAGCAGAGATCCCTGTTATCCAAAATTCCTACCTTTTGTTTGATCTGTTAACCAGACGATTGGATGGAAGCGGAAATGCTTCCCATAACAGCATGGGTAATGTCCTCAAATGGAGGAACATCTGTAAAAACCATGATCTTTCGGTTATGGGGGATGTGCTTTGGCTGAAAGGCCTGATGGCGTATCTGAATCCCCAGGGGGTCTCCTTTAACATATATATCTCAACAGGAGCTGACCGGAACAAACAGATCTATGCAGAAGTGATCAAGGACTGTGAAAACCTGGAAGAAAAGCAGGAAGTATTAAAGGAAATCTTCCAGAAAGATGTAAAGGAATTTATTTACCAGCATCCAGGTTTCTTCAGAACAGGATTTCTTGACCCGCTGTTTATTTCCGGCTTTCTGGACATGGACAGATATTACAAAGAGAACAGCTGTGATGCTGCAAAGTATTTAAGAAACATGGAATATCCTTTCCAGCTTGCTTTTCTGCAGAGGTTCTGCGAGGACAGAAACTGGCAGTTTACTTCCGAGGAAGCTGAATTTTTAAAAACAGCTGTCAAGGACAGCTGGATGGTAAGTCTGGCTTATGCAAATAAGTCGACCGACACCTGCTTCCAGCGTTTTTCTACAGAAGAAAAGAAACTTCTCCTTGGGCTTGTGTGTGAACTCTGTGTCCGTATTCCTTACATCTGCCGGCTTGACCTTTTGATGGCAGGATTGATTGCAAATACGGAAACAAGATTCATACTCGGGGAAAAAACCGCCCAGGAATGGTACCGGATCTTAAAACAGCGTGATTTTGGATACCAGGATTCCCTTGACCGGGATTTCCTTTCCGCTGAGGCTTATAAAAAAATCCAGAAACAAAAAGAAGAACAGAAGGAGAAAGAAAGACAGGACCGGGAGGCGAGAGAAGTAGAAATACGGAAAGCGTCGCTGGAAGTAAAACTTCAGGGACTCACCATCAAGGAAGCGGCTAAAGTTTTCGCAGGCAAAGTTCCGTCTTTTGTTTTTTTAGATAGAGAGCGGACTCTTGCTTTATTGGAAGTGTATAAGGAGCACTTTGAGGACAAAGAGATTTTTACCGATAAAAAAGTGATCTGTAAATTGATGAAGTTCTTTCTGGACTGCTATGAAAACAATTATATTACGAAACCAGTCCTGATGAATAAACTGGGGCTGCTTAAGGAGGATTAAGGATGAATTACTTAGAAAACATGGGAGAAAATTTGGAACTGTTAGATCTTGTAAAAAAATGCAATGTTACGACATATTCGTTAAGAAGTATACGCGACAAAAATACTGCCATTAAAAACCTTAAGGAGCTCCGAGTGGAGCTTCTCAGAGTTTCTCCGTCTTATATGAGAGAGAATCCATGTGAGCTCGTTAAGACTGAGGTATTGAACCATGCGGAAGCCGTGGAAACCATCAATCTACTTGGTGAAGAGGATACCCTGAATCTTGAGGAAATGATATTATTAGGTTCTTTTTTTTCGGAGCATATCCCATACGATCCTAAACTACTGGCTGACTGTGTGAAAGCAGTAGGAGTACGGGAAAAAAGCAAATACATGCGAATATACTATGATCTGCTGGCAAATGGAAAAAAAAATCTGTTTAACAGTGTATTAAGATTCCCCAGGCTGGCAGCGGCAATCTTACAGGAATGCGATTCCAGTAATGAAGGCGGATTTGAACGCAATCTGGAACAGTTCTATATCCTGGATGACCTTGCGGATTCCTGGGATGTGAACAGGGAATCTGAAAGGATTCAGACATTCATTAAGATTCTTAACTGCCCCGGAGCAATGGAGATCTATGTCCAGGCCGGAAAATATGCAAAGAGTGTGTTTCTGCCTGAGTCCAGGGATTATTCAACTGCTGCGGAGATTGTTGGGAAAACCATGGCTCTGCTTGCAGAAAAGCTGTCAAAACTGGATCCGAATGTAATGATACAAAGTGATGTTTATAAAAGGTATTTTGAAAACGCTTCGTATATTAAATTCGACCAGAAGCTTCTTTCTGGTTACCTGAAAAACCTGACTGACATGGAGCCTTATGATGCAGGGAAGTCCGTGTTCTGGAGGGCTGGATTTCTTGGCGTCTGCACTGGGAACCGGTATACAAAACTTGTCTATCAGATGGCTGGAAAAGCCAATGAAGAGAATCTGATGGAATTGGTCTACGAAGCTATTGTTGACCATAAGAAAAGTTTCCTGCGGCTGATGGAAGATGCTCTGGATCTCTTTTTGCAGGTTCCTTATGAGTCGATCCTTTTTGTTAAAGATTTCCGTAAGCTTCTCAACCTGAACACGCTTCAGAAAAAAGATATCCTGACATTGTTAAAGAAAGACAATGAAGGCAGTTGGCTCTATACGTATAATACCATGGAGTTTCATGGACTTAGTGGGACTTATACTTTTCAGGAACTTCTGGCCGTCTGCGTACAGCCGGAATGGATCAGAAAAACATATGCAAAACTGGATATGCGTGTGGATGAAAAACTCCGCCGTATCCGCCAGATCTTTCGTTTTGGTTCCCTGAAAGAAAACAGGGATCCTGCAGCTATAGCAGCGGCTCTGTCCAACGAATCCTTTGAGGATTATTGTACCCGCAAAGGTATCAAGGATGCCTCGAAATCAGATCTGTTCCAATTGATGGAGCTGGAACAGGCAGATGAAAAGGTGTCTTCTGTTGCCAATGCAGCAAGGACAGAGCAGGATGTAAGAACGATCCTGCGTAACCGGAAGCCGGAACTGTTTGAGATGGGACTGGATGCGTTTAAAAAAGCGTTCACCGATCTGGATACGGACAGCAGCTGGCTGAAAGAACAGATCGAGATCCCGAAAGAACACCTGGATGCCTTTACTTCCTTTTGTCTGGACGGAAATGCTTCCATTGTTCATGATTACTATGAAAGCAACTACGGACAGCAGGTGGAAAACGTCCTGCTCATTGCAAAAGCAACGATCTACGGGCTTCTGGACGAGGTGAAGTATAAGGATCTCCACAAAGAGATTGGATACGCGATAACACCGGAGCAGGAAAACACCTGGAAAGAAAACATCACGCTTGTGGACGGTAAGGTAAAAACAGGAGAGTATACGGATTTTGTCAGCTGCATGAACATCGGCGTATTGCCCGAAAGAACCTGTATGAACTACAGGGATGGAGCTTACAATGAGTGTCTTCTTTCTACGTTCGATGCAAATAAAAAAGTCATCTATGTTACGGAAGAGGATGAGATCATCGGAAGGGCTATCCTGAGGCTTACCAAGCTGTCAGATGAAGGAGACAAGAATTTGCATTTTGAGGATGTAGCAGAAGATACTCCTGAAAATAAAGAGAATCTGGTTGTGTTCCTGGAAAGATGTTACAAAAACGGATTTTCTGGTAAAAAAGCAGCCATGATCTACCGAAAACTTTATGATCTTGCCAAAAGGAAAGCCGAACTCCTTGGAGCCGGACTCGTCCTGGCTGATGATTATAAGACTGTTGCCGAGCTGAACGGTTTGGCAAAGAAATGTTCGTATATCTATGTTTCTGAAAGTAAAAATGGAAAACAGTATCTCGATTCCCTTGGAGGCAACTGCGAGAGCGGCGGATATTATGTCCGCGGAAATTTCTTTTTTGCCTCATAAACTTACCCGGGGTATCTGCCCCAGGTTGCTGTAGATGTTCTTCCCCGGATCTTTTCCGGGGTTTTTTTCATTCGAAAAAAGGTTGAGTTTGATCAAAGTATTTGCAACTTGCACCAGAACTGGTTTAAAATAAGGGCAATCATAGATTAGCGAAAGTCCGCCAAAATGTTTCTGACGCATTGGTGTCTTTCGCAGAAAGGCGGATTATGAAAAACCTGTCCAAATTTTCTACCGTTTTGATGGCGGTATATACGATTCTTCTGATACTCGCAGATCTGCGTCTTTTCTCCGTCTCCGCGGCTTTTGGCCACATGTCAAAAAGCATAACCGGATGGATAATAGACGGGGCAGATCTAAGCGTAATCGCAGGCACACTCAGTATTAGTGTTTCTGTCCTGATCCTTATATTTGCAGTCGTCTTTCTTTTTTTCTGCATTGCCTGTGTGATACTTACTGTGCTCTCTTATTGGCTTATCCGCAGAAAAAAATACAAAGCCGATGCCTGGATGAAAATTGTCGTTTTCGGTTTTGCATTGGCGGGGTGTCTTAAACTCGTTTCGTTCTGGACTTCCGTTCTGCTTATACTGCCGGTTGTACTTTCAGTAATTGTGGTTTTTGGAGAAAAATAGTTTTTGGATCTTGTTGTTTATTCGAAAACAAAAGCCCGGCCATATAGCCGGGTTTTTAAATATATTGGCCGTTTTTTGACAGCCTGCTTAATTTAATACCCTAACAGGATAATTACGTAATCCCATTCGTAATGACAGTTTGTGCGCAGATGGAGAGTCTCCCAGGTAAACGTCGATACGCTTTCCTTTGATTGCTCCACCAGTATCTACTGCCTTATAGACCTTGTCTCCGATCAATACGTCGCTTCCTAAAGGAATAACAGATGGATCTACTGCAATACTGTAATTTGCTTTAAGGACTTCTCCGGTTGACCCAATGGGCTTGCCCTGGGAATTAACTAATCCTTCCGAACATATATCGCATTCGCAGTAGTATGTAACTTTACACATTCCAACATATCTTTCATTATTTTTTACCACGTATACTTCACACCGATATGGTCTTCCTTTATATTTTGCAGTAATATAAATGCAACCTTTTCTGATTCCGGTTACTTTTCCATTTTTATCTACAGTTGCCACTTTCGGGTTTTCAGAGCTCCACGTAATTGGACCGGATGCATTCTTCAGTTTCAGCTGTAAGGGATGACCCAGCCTGACATCCGCTGCTTCATAATTGAGCTCAATCTTAGTATTCAAGACAGTAATGAGGCATGTATAATTTTTCCCCCCGTATCTTGCCGTAATGGTTGTGTTGCCTTTTTCTCTCGCATATACAAATCCGTCATCTACGGAAGCAACAGATGGATTAGAGGACTTCCATGTTGCTTTTCCGGGAGCATTTTTTAATACGAGATTGTACTGGCCATCCAGATTTAATGTCAGCGAGGTTTTGTTGAGTACAGGTGTTTTGGCTTCTTTGATTGTTACCCTGCATTTGTAGGTCCTTCCTCCATATACTGCGTAGATGTATGTGGAGCCAGCCTTTTTTCCTTTGACGGTTCCGTTGGTCACAGTGGCAATTTTGGTGTTTGAGGATCTCCAGACTATTTTGCCTGATACGGCATTGCTTAAGGTCAGGCGGGTGCTGGATCCTGCGTTCATGGTAACGGATGATCTGTTTAACTTACAGCTTTTTGTGGCAGCTTCCACAGTCTGAGGCTCCATGCCTGTGATCCCTGAAACAGGAGCTGAGAAGAGCATTGCCGCGGAAAGACTGACAGCCAACAGCGATTTTAAAGGTTTCATAAGTATCTCCTTCTTTCTTCTTTATTTTTAAAAATCAAAATGATAAAAGAGTTTTGATAATAAAAATGTATTTACAGGTTTTCTGTGGATTGCTATAATCTATAGTACAGAAAGAATTTTTACACAAAGGAGGAAAACCATGAAGATCAGAAAACTATTGTGCGCAGCAGCTGCGCTGTGCATCACTCTTGTTGCGGGAATGACCGTTCAGGCAGCATCGGAAAAAGAAGCGCTCAAAGCATACAATGATATGCTCTCTAAGCCTACCATTAAGTGGAGTAATACGTGTCCAAACGAACCAACATCCAGGTTAAAATTTGCCCTGGTTGATTTCAACAATGACGGGACTCCGGAATTATATGTAGAAGCAGATCCGCATTCTGGAGCAGACGTCCATTTTAAGATTTTCTTCTGTAATGGTTCAAAACAACCGGTCTGTATTATGACAAGCCCAACAGATGAGTCACTTATTTCCTATGCTCCGGGAAGAAAAATGATCTGTGTCAAGAGATCAGATCGTGCCGGAGTCATAAAAACATATTATAAAATCTCATCTGGTAAAGCAGAGGAGAAACTTTCTTATATCGATCCTTACGGAGGTGCTGCGAAAGAATACTATCTTGGAAAGTACTATTACAGTAAAAAGATCACAAAGTCTGAGTATGACAAGAAAAAGAAATCCCTGTTAAAGAACAATGCAGAGAACAATAAGATCTATGTAAAAACAAATACAGCTGCAAACCGAAAGAAATATCTGACCGTAAACAGTACTCCAAAACTTCTCAAACTATCCAAAAAAAACATTACAAAATACGCAGGAACCACCTGTCAATTAAAAGTATCTATGTCCGGACTTACTGGCCCGCTGAGGTGGACATCCAGCAATATTAATGTTGCAACGGTTAACAGCAGTGGAAAAGTTTCTGCAAAAAAAGCCGGAAATACGACGGTCACCGTTTCTGTCGGAAATTTGTCCGCAAGCTGCAATGTCACCGTAAAACCTGAAAACACTGCTGCTTCGTACAGGCAAAAGTATAAAAATTATCTTGCCAAAATGGATTCTTCTTACAGCTTTGCAATTGTGGATTCCGCAGAAGGTTATCCGGTGCTTTTGATCACAGATAAAACAGCAGGAGGATATGCAAAAAACTGCAGTGTGTATTATGTTGGCAAAAAAGTAAGCCAGGTTGGAAAGTTAAAAGTATCGTCTCTTATACAGTACAAAAACGGGTCCATATACCAGGCACAGCGCCGAAGCTGGATAAAGATTGACGTACAAAAAGGCAAGCTGGTAACCAAACGATATACAGATTTTTCAGAATATGAAAAAGCCGCTCCAGAAAATATTAAATTCCTTAAAAACACATCTGCAAACAGAAATAATATCTAAGTCTTTTTAAGCCCTGATTTTTCAGGGCTTTCTTTTTTTTGCCGCCTTCCATAGGGCGGCTTTTTTCGTTTCATAAAAAATCTTTTTTTCGTCATCTTATCATGCAAATGAATGGTTCCAGACCGGAACCCCTGAAAGGAGGTCTATATGGAGATTTATCATAAGAACAAGGATCAGCATGATAAGGGTTTAAGCGATGAAGTATTAAAAGATCTTCTTGAGCTCCAGCGGATAAATAAGATCGAACCTAAAAAAATGGACCAGATCACAGATGTATCATCTCTTTTCAAGTATGACATGGAGATGAGGATCGGAGATAAGATAAGGAGATTTAAAGCCTTTTCAGAATGGATCGGATTATATAATGCAGCGTCTTATATTTCTGAGATTGGAAAATATACGGAAGAAAAAAAGGACGAAAACGGAAACAGACGTAAAGAGGTAGTAGAGGTGATCCAGGCTGTTGGGATACAGACCAAAGAGGAGATCCCTTACTTCCCTGAAGGCATAAAGCCTAACCTTGTGATCAGAAAACGTTCCATCGATACTTATCAGTATATCTGGGTATTGAAGTTTCCTGTTAACATCAAAATGAAATCCAGCTGGTATTTACTGGAAAGAGCCCTCGCACATCTGTATCCGGGTGCAAAACCGATCTATAAAACAAAGGGGATCATGGTTCCCGGTATCAAGGAGTTACAGACCGGATACGGATGGGTTGATCTGGATGAGTGTAATGAGAGCAAATATACCTTTTCATATCTGTGGGAAGCAATAGGCAAATGCTATCCGGTAAGGGGACGTGCCCTGAAAAAATATCTTAGAAACTGTGCCCTGTACTGCGAAGGGCTCAAGACAACCAAACAGTTTATTGCGATCAGAAGACTGAACTCCCTCCGCAGACTGATCCTTGATAAAAAGGGTCTGCTAAAACTAAGATGGAAAGAAATGCTCAAGATCCTGTACTGGTACTGGTGCTTTGCGATAGATGTGGGATATCAGACAGAAGAGATCGAAAAACAGATCTCAGATATTTTCATGATGAAAGGGATCATCATGCCCATCAGCCTTATCAGAGAAGCAAAAGCAGATTCTACCTACAGGATCAGAAATAAAACATTGAATGAAACTTTCGGCCTTGACGATGACAGGTATTTCCATGAACCAAAGGAAAGAGTAACAAGAGCAGAATACTTAAAAGGCATGGAAGAGAAGAGGATGAAATTAACGAAAGAGATTACCAGACTTTTCTACAAAGGCTATTCTTCAACAGAAACTGCAAAAATGCTTAACGTATCCATGGCAACTGTTGCCAGAAGAAAAAACGATGCAAAAAAACTTGGCTGGATCCCATTCCGTGGCAAGTTCTTTCAGAGTGTGCTTTCCTGGAAGCTGGAGGCCTGATACGGTTTTAAAATAGTCAGAATAATTGTTTTTGAGCAGACCTTTTCTACAAGGTCTTATTTGCGTGTAACGAATCCATCACCAGAACACTAAATATTCTTAAATCTTATAAAAAAATATTCTTAAATCTAATTTTTTCAAAATCTATCAAAAAAAGTAGCAATCCTATAACACATCATACATAATTTTATAACACTGTCCCGGTCACGAATCATAAAAGTAAAGACCATGTCCCAGAGACATCCAAAATAGCAGCCAAAATATATACACACAATTTCATATTTTGTACTTGCTAATTAATAGATTGTCGTAATACATCGCCTATTTGTATAAAGTTTTCAGACGTTACACCAGCCTGAACATGTTGATTATTTTTAAGTTCTTCCTTGGCGAAAGTTCTAACGTTTGTCATCCCCCATCGGGGCATTGCCGCGGAGCACGTTCATTCGCCCCCACTAGGTTAAGCTCTCTGGGTTGTAGTGTAGCTTAAAATTCCAGTTGCAGATGTCCTGAAAGCTGACGAGGCAGGGCTGTTGGTTTGAGTGTCAGATTTCGACTGCGGAAGGTTATGCTGCAGACGAAAGACTGTCTCCCGGGATTCTGCGTTACTGGCCACTGAAGTCTGTGAGACGTCCTTAAAGTCAAAAGTGAGACTCTGTCGTCTGTGTGATACTCTTTGGCTGCGGATATGCCTTGGAGATACTGCGGATGGTTCAGGTAACATGAACGGACTGTATCCCGCTCCGCGGATATATATGGGGAGATACTTAAAACTCTGAAAGAAAGACAGCTGTAGAAGTTTATAGTGTGTAGTACTCTATGTGCAATAATCCGCTATTAGTGTATTAGCTTAATGACATGAACTGTTGATTTGATATCTCTGGTTCTTCTGTTTGAACTGAGGTCAGCATGGATTCCGTTGGTTCCTTACAGTGCAGGGGATTTCGACTGTAGAATGGCTGCGGATAGAAGAGGTGGAGTATCTTAAGGGTGTTGGCTTTAAGATGGATCCTAGGTGTGTAGATGTTTGACGGTCAGTAATTGGATGATCGGTGGCTGCTGTCTGTCAATTGTGATTGCATACAATCTGCGGATGGGAATGATTTTAAACCCAGATGAAGGCAATGAAAACCATGTGTCGTACAAAAAAGTGAATTCGAATTCACTTTTTCCAGAGACGACGAAGGACTGTCGACTATTCTGTAATCCTTGATGTGAGCTGCAAGAATGGTTCCAAGCAAATATTTAATAGAACAGATAAATTATTCTGCCATTGTATACGGAAGCATCAGTATCATTGCCACAGTAAATCGTACAATCAATTCCAATAATGGTGGCAATCGCACCATCAATCTTTTCTGCAGATTTCTCTTTGTCGGCCTTAATATTTCCGACCGGGTATGTGTCGTTCCTTGTAAGAGTAGGAATGGTGTCATATCTTTCTATGGACTTCCCATAGAGGTATTTGACACCATTCCTGAAAGTGCCTTGAAACTCTTGATTTTACAAATTGAGCCAAGAATGCTTGTGACTTCAGTCATGAGATGAATTGGCTCAGGAGGCTGCTGTTTTTTCAAAAAAGTATTTTTCTTCATATTGATCTTAATCAATATGATTAGGAAGGAAGAATCCTTTATGCATATGCTCAGACTAAGGCTGCTGGTGGACTACCACACAGAACCGATCGTGGAAAAGCGTTTCCGGATCCTTGCGCATATCAGCAACCAGCTCCGCAAGCATGTTAAAAAACAGCTGTCCAGGCTGGAGAAAGACAAGGTATACCAGGAATTAAAAAAAGAATACGGACGGCTGAAAAAACTGGATCCCGACAATCATGAGGAAGTGGCGGCAGACTTATCGCGCATCTCTGGTCTTATGGATGAGACCATCAAAGAGCTGGGACTGACCAAAAGCGGGTTGGAAAAATATGCCAGTGTCATGCAGAGACGGTATAAGAAAAATATCTCCTCCCACCAGGTGCAGGCAGAGGTCGCCCATATCCTTAAAGGCCTTGAGAAAGTACTGTACGGGGACGGCAAAGATATCCATTATAAGAAAGAGCGTGACTTCACTACGATCCCGGGAAAGAGCTGTTCCAATGGCGTGATCCTCCATTTTGACCAGGACGATGAAAAACATGAGGTAAACTGCTATATCACCTGGAACGGCATCACCATCCCGGTAAGATACGATCTTTCAAAGGCCGACCTGCCGGGCGGCAGGAACTATGTCAACGAATCCCTGTCCTCCGGTAAGATCTGCTACTGCGAGATCAAGAGGATCTGGTTCCGTTCCGGATATAAGTATTATGTGGACATTTATATGAAAGGGGAGGCTCCGAAGAAGGTGGAGCCCGGAAAGTCCGTCATGGGCATTGACGAGGGGACTTCCACGGTCGCTGCTGTATCCGGGGATGCCGTATTCCTGGAAGAACTGGCTCCCCAGTGTGTGGATTACAATAAGGAGATCGCAAAGCTCCAGAGACAGATCGATACCTCCACCAGAAAGACGAACCCGGACAAGTTCAATGAAGACGGCACCTGCAGGAAAAGATCCGAGTGGAAGGAAAAACACTGGACGTTTTCCAAAAACTGTCTCAGGAAAAAGGCGAAGCTGCGGGAACTGTACCGCAGAAAATCGGCATATGCCAAATGCCGGCATGAAAACCTGCTGAACCGGATGATACAGTCCGCATCCTCTTTCGTGAACGAACCCATGGAATTCTCCGCACTGGCAAAGAGGTCGAAGAAGACGGAACGGCAGGACAAACTGTCAGAAGTAAAGAAGAAGGACGGTACCGTAAAGATAGTCCGTAAGTATAAACGTAAGAAGCGGTTTGGGAAGTCTGTGAACGACCGCAGTCCGGCCCTGTTCCAGACCAGGCTGAAACAGAAATGTGTCCAGTATGGACTTGCCTATATGGAAACTGATAAATGGAAGTACCGTGCAAGCCAGTATGACCATGACCTGGATGCGTATATCAAGGTGGAGCTTTCCAGACGGTTTAAGACCGTAGCAGGGCAGGTCGTACAGAGGGACCTCTACAGTGCGTTCCTCCAGTCCTGCATGGGCACCCCGGAAAAACCGGACAGGGAAAAATGCCTGCAGCTGTTCGGACAGTTTGTAAGGATGCAGGCGGAACTGATCATGAAGATGAAGGCCTCAGGACAGTCACGTCCGGCATGCTTTGGATTCTGATAAACGGCAGATCCTGCCGGAGTATCCCGTAAACCACCGTTTCCCAGAAAACATGTTGATCCGGCCACAGGGGGCAGAAACCACTCCTCCGGTTGCAAGTACAGGACACAGGCCTCTGGTCTGTGACACCTCGAAAGCTTAGTCCGTAAAATGGAAGAGAGTCATGCAAAACTAAGGGACAGACCATGCCTGGAAGATCGGCCGTCTGCCACCTGGGGGCTATACCTGCAGGGGTCCGCCTGCTGTAGTGAAGCCCGGGTCCTCTTCAAGTGCTTCCCCTTTGGGGAGTGCAGGAATCCCGCGACTTTAGTCGTGTGGAGGTTTCAAAAAGACAGGCGTAATCCTCTGATCCCGTACATCCCCAAAAAATTGCAGGTGCCCTGGAAACTGCCTGCTTTGTTTTTAATACAGACCATGTTCTTCATACTTAAGTTGTATCAATAAAAACGAAGGGAGAATTGATTATGAAGATCAAAAAACGAAGCGGAGAGTTTAGAGGAAAGAACTGGTGTGCAGCTGCCAGAGAATGGGATGAACTGAAACTGGAGAGCCCAAAGAACACCTTTTACGATAATGCAATCATCGTAAAGGAGATCATCAAAGGGTTCTTTCAGGGAAAGTATGAGATCTCGGACTTCTCTGACCTGGTAAGCCAAGGAGTGGAGGATGACTACGTTACAGAGAAAACAGGCGAGCTGAGAAGACATCAGCTTGTCAGATGTCTGGAGCGTTATTGTAAATGTGAATTCCGTCATCCTTATATTCCATCTGAACAGAAAGAACTGGAGATAGGAGATTATCTGGTCTCAGTAAAACCGGATGCTATCTTTGATGACGGATGCTCACTGGAAGTCGTCCTGTACCGAGCGGGAAAACCAACGATAACCCAGAATGGAAAGAAAAGGGATGGTTCCGCAGCGAAATGTCTGGAACTGTATTTTCTCTTGCAGTATGGCAGATCACTGTTAAAGGACGGGGAGACAAAAACCGTCAAAGCCAGTTACTATTTCCTGCGGAAAAGTACGGACCGGTCATCAATGACCAACGCCTACTGGGATCCGGTTTATTTCGGAGAGACTGGTGGAAACGTGGTCAGCATTGAAGACCTCTATACCGGCGGGAAAAATACAGTAACCGGCCTTGATGCCGAGTATCTGAAACTTTTGGAAGAGTATACGGTCGGACAGGAGTGTACGGAGGAGGACTGTGAAAAGTGCCAATGGAATGCCTCCTGTCATTACGTGGAACTTCCCAAACGTTATGAGCTTAAGACGGGTTCAGGCAAAAAGGGGAAGATCATCCCGACAGATGCCCAGCAGAAAGTCATTGATTTCCGCAGAGGTGTGTGCAGGGTCAATGCAACTGCCGGTTCCGGAAAGACCGAGTGTATGACGGAACGCGGGGCAAGGATGTTCGAGGAAGGGATAAAACCTTCCGAGGTATTGTTTATTACCTTCACGGATGCCGGAGCTAATGAGATGAAAGCCAGGATCGCTAAAAAATGCGAGACGCGCGGACTCCATGTCAGCGGGGATGACATCCAGGCGATGACGTTCAATACTTTTGCGTACCGCATCGTGAAGGATAACTTTGAGGACTGTGGTTTTACCACAAAACCGATGGTGGTGGATGATATCCGTAATTCAGTGATCATCACCCAGCTGCTGGATGAAAATCCGGTGGCAGGACTGGATTACCTGAATTATGACGTAAACTCCCCGAACTGTTTAGGGGCACTGGCGTGTGCTAAAATAACTTTTGAGACGATCAAGGAAACCCAGGATTATGATCTGGACCTGCTTAAAGATGCAGCCTCCGAAAAAGGGTTTTACCGTTTCGTCGGTTCCACAGGGCTTTCAGCACTGCTGTCCCTGTATGAGGACTACGATAAGCGTCTGAAGGAAGATAATCTTTTACAGTTTGCAGATCAGGAACCCCTGATGCTTGGTTTTCTGGATGGACATCCGGATTATCTTGATGAGCTGGGATACCGGCATATCATCGTCGATGAGTTCCAGGATTCCAACGATACGCAGCTGGAGATCATCCGCAGACTGATATCCACAAAGTGTTTCGAGTCCCTGATGGTTGTCGGGGATGACAGCCAGAGCATTTACGGATTCCGAAATACCACGCCGGAAAACATCCTTCATTTCTTTGAGAAGATCGGGAAAGTAGGAGAGGACCTGTACCTGACGGAAAACCGACGTTCCACACCGGAGATCCTGGAGCTGGCCAATAAGATCAATGCATTAAATAAAGATCGTGTGGACAAGGATATGATACCGGTAAGGGAATCCGGGAAAAAACCAGTGGTAAGGGGCTTCCATGACAAGAAGACGGAGTACCGCTATATCTCGGAACGGATCAAGGATCTGATCGATTCAGGGTATCAGCCGGAAGACATCGCCTTCATTGCCTTTAAGAAAACGGAGCTTGTTGCCCTGGGTGCCGAGCTTACACAGGCAGGGATCCCATGGGTCATGATGAGCCCGCTCCCGTATATGGAGAATGCAAATGTCAAAGCAGCATTAAGTCTTGCCGAAGCGTTCTACCAGCCGGAATCAGACCTGCTGTACTTCAACTACCTGGTAGCGAGGTACCACGGCGACATCTTCCATAAGAAGAGCATGACCGAGCTGCGTCTGGAAGTGGATGAGATGAAGAAAACCTTCATGAGCATTGACCAGCTGGAGATCCCATACCAGAGGGTATTGTTCCACAAATTCCTGGATGCCTTAAAAGAGGAGGATGAGATCTATCAGGCTTTTCTGGACCTTGTTTATGCCAATGAGGACCTGCAGTCCGAGCTGGAATACATCCGTAATTTTTCCATTTATGGGAAAAACGCCGGAAAGAAGATGGAACAGAAGTACCAGGGTGTAGTTTTGACGACCGCACATTCTTCTAAGGGCCTGGAATGGAAAGCAGTGTTTAACAGTATCAGCGGTTATGATTCTGCGTCATTGCATACCTCAGGACCTAAACATCAGAAAAAGGTGGAAGAAGCCCGTCGTCTGTTATTCGTGTCCATGACACGTGCAAGGGACCTGCTTTACATTACCGGACAGTATGTGGCATACGGTCCGAAAGATGACCGCACATACAACCAGTTCCTCAGGGAAGTGTTTGAGGCGGAAGATATCCCGTACTGCCCAGTCGATCCGAACGAAGGGCTGAAGGCACAGGAAAGGAAAAAACGTGCCGCAACAAGGAGGAGTTCCCGTGAGGCAGGCTCCCATGAGATGACGGATGCCCAGAAAGCGGAATACAACCGCCAGGTTAAGGGGGCTTCCCAGTTGTCCATCTTTGATGCCCTCGACTCGTATTTGAAAAATCAGGCTGCCCATGACTGATCTCATGGGCTTCACAGGTTGTACCTTTGCAGGTACAGCCTTTTTTTCATATTAAATGGTAAGGCCGGGGTTCATCCCTGCCATCCAAAAAAGTGAATTCGAATTCACTTTTTTCGACTAAAAGGAGGGTTTTATATGTTTGACAGAACAGACGACTATGAAGAGAAGATCAAACCGATCTTAAAAGAGCTGAACCGGATGTGCGTGATCTGCGGTATCCCTTATTTTGCTGCATTCTGCGTAAAGGATATGGATGGGAAGACATCCTACAGGAATGTTCTTTACAGTGCCAGCAATATGTCTACAGTATTGTCTGATGACCAGCTATGTAAACACATCAATGTTGCAAACGGGTTCGATACCGTCCTGCATCAGCCGGAATTGGATTTCAGCGTATTTGACGACCTGGACGATCCGGAGCTGGAGATAGATAAATGAATATCTATATCATGGACAGCATGTACTTTGACAGCGTGGAAAAGCTTCTTCCTGCAGAATTTGCCAAAGGGTACAAAATACTGTTGTTTTATGAAAAAGGCAGGAAACTTCCGGACATTGTGTTTGAGTACATCAGTAAAGGCTGGATCATCTTAAGGATGCTCCCGAAAAAATGGCTGACTGTATCCCTCTGATCACGTTCGAGATTGGGGTGCAGCACTCCGTCAACCCAAAAGATAAATTTATCCTCTGGGGGGACGCTTCCCTCACCGGTGTTTTTAAGGATTTTCTTTTATATGATGACTCTGCTTCCTCCTATATGGGTATCCGTAATATCCTCAGGGATCAGACAGAGGTAAAGGAGAAGTTCCCGGAAGAACCAAAGACAGGTGGAAAGAAATCTCCTGGAGGAAAAAAAGAAGCAGCCAAAAAGCCTGAACCGAAAAACTGCGAGTCTCCCAGAAAGAAAGGAAAGCGTCCGGATAAAGCAACTGTCCCCATAGCTGCGGACATGGATACGTTCTCGGATATGACCATGGATATGCTGGCCATGTTGGAAGTGGAAGATGGTGCAGTGCTTGACAAACCGGCAGTCCCGCCAAAGGAAAAAACGCCCAAAAAAGGATCAGACCGTCCTGTTGACAAAAAAAGGCCTGTCTCTTCAGAAAGCAAGGTGAAGCCGGAGCCACCAAAGCCAGACAAAAAACAGGATAAGGCAGAGGGAAAGCCTAAAAATACCAATGACAAGTTGAGTATGGAAAACAAAAAATCCGCCGGCAAAGAGGAGAAAACAAAAGGACAGCCTGACAGCCATAACAAAAACACAGAGGATAAGAAGAAAGAGCCAGAAAAGCAGCTGCCTGCCACAGAAAAAGGAAAGACAAAAAAAGCAGACTCTGCCGGCAGTGATCTGGAAGGAGTATTGGGGGAGTTTCTGCGGAAGGAGTGTTTTAAAAACTTCAAAGTAACGGATGATGAAGTGCGCAGCGTGATCCTGTCCCTTCTTGTTTCCGTAGATGCATCCAGTATCCGGTCTGGGATGCATCTATATAAAGAACAGTTAGAACAGTTTTTATCCGAAAACCGGGCAAAGGTACTTTATGACAAAACCGTTCCTTCATTTAAAACTTTCGTGGATTACTTTGGACCAAAGAAAGATGCTTAGTATTACTCTGGAGAAAGAGGTGGTCTTTACCGCCTCTTTTTTGTACCTTTTTGTCATATTACGTACGGACAGTTAAAACGCTGTCCGTTCTAAAACTTTTTTCCTTTCGTTTTAAGGCATCCGCGGAGAGTAAAACAGACCGTGGATGTCCTTTATTATGCGTCTTATCAGGCTTATCATTGTGTTTCTTCCCCTTATACACTACTTTACATCGTACAAAAAAGTGAATTCGAATTCACTTTTTTCAGGTACTTCTATTATCTGGACTTCTGAGTCTCAGTGTCTTTTAACCCCTTTTTTCGTTTTTTTCATTTTTTTTCATTTTACAAGTGCTCAACAGATATCGGGATGCCGGTGTGGGCAAGAACCGGTATCCCTTCCTGTTGAAATATTTTGAAAGGAGAATTTTTAGAAATGAATTTTTTATCTTCAATGAAGGCTTCCGCGGAACTCACCTGCGGAAAATTAATGCTCAAGAAAAATGAGATGGAAGAGAAAAGAAGAAAAACCATGCTTGTCTGCGGAAAGGCGATCAGCATCATGACCATGGCATGTATGTTCATCATGATGTCAGGAATGATGACCTTTGCAGCCGGAAGTAAAAGTTCAGCTTCCGGTTTGATCAGCAATATTGTCGCCATCATCCTTGCCATGTTCAGATGGGTGGGCGTTGTCCTCTTAGTATGGGGCGTTGCACAGTTCATTATGGCTATCAAGAGAACAGATGCTGAATCCAAATCTGATGCTATTCAGACTATCATTTGTGCTATCGTGCTGATCTCTCTGAAAACTGTTATCCAAAATCTCGGAATCGACGGGCTTGAAGTTAAGGATGCAAATATTTAACAGGAGGGCCAGTAATTGCTAGTAACACTATTAAGTTGGATCGTTGAAATATACAATGGACTGTTTACTTCTACTAGCGTTCTTAAGACTTTCACAACATATGATGAACTCTTCTCAAAAATCATGAAGGATAGCCGGTTTACAAATATCGTTGCAGTTATCACGACCGTCGGCGTATCCATCATGATCCTTTACTTCCTTATCGATATGGCAGATAAGGCTTCCAGTAAAAATATCAATTATGAATATTTTATCAAGACTTTTATAAAACTTGCGCTTGCATACATGCTGATCACAAACAGCATGACCATCATCCAGTACATGGTAAGTGCGGGCTCGGCCCTTGCGAAGGAACTGAGTGCCACGGAGGGTGGAAACTCTTTCTTTGCGGATCCCGCTAAGGTTTCCATGCTGAAAAAAGGATTAAAGAAAGTTGGCATCATCGACTCTGTCGGTTACCTGCTCAAGATCCTCATTTCGTATCTGGTAGTAATGGTCTCAAACATTTCGGTCATGTTTATCGCTATCTCAAGGATCGTGGAGCTCTCCGTCAGGGCAATGTTTGCCCCGGTGGGAGTTGCTGATCTCTTTGGTGATGGAAACCATGCGGCAGGGATCCGTTATTTGAAAAAGATCTTTGCTCTTGCCCTTCAATTCGCATTGGCTGTCATCATCACAGACTGTGTTGCCCTTCTGATCCAGTGGAAGGTCGGGCCGGATGCAGTTAAGGCAATAAGTGACCTGAAGGCAGCAACCGGAAACTCGTTTTCCAAAAAGGAAACGATCGCTTTTCTGGATGCGATCACCGGTTCTGGTAAGTTTGGCTCCACATGGCTGACCTGTCTTGGACTGACTGTCACAAAGATCGGTCTCTTGTTCAAGTCCATGAGTATCGCCAACGACGTTGCCGGTGTTTAAGGAAATCAAAGGCATGAGGGATCTTTAGATCCTGGCAGCCTTTCTATATGCAAGGAGGAATGTTCCATGATAGAAGTCCCTATCCCAAAAGATATTACAAAGGTGAAAACAACCCTCATCGGCCCATTCTCTACAAGGATGGTGGTGTGCGGCCTGATCGCGGCAGCAGTTGATTTTACGGCGCTGACGCTCGTAAATGCCATCATGCCGGGACTGTCTTTAAATACAAAGATTGGGATCGGAGTAATACTGGCAGTGCCCATTATGGCATTTGCGGTCGTGACCCCATACGATATGCCGCTGGAAAAATTTTTAAAGAACGCTTTTGTTCTTAACTATATCGCTCCAAAGGTAAGGACATACCAGATCGAGAATTTTTATAACAGCCAGGAAGAGGAAGCAGAGAAAGCAAAAACAGAAAAAAATTTTAAACAGAAAGTCTTCAGTGCATCCGTATTGAGGAAACATCCTGATTACGTGATGTACCAGTAGGAGGTTATATGGGTATTCTTAACACAATAACAAAAGCCTTAGGGTTGGACAATACGAAGAAAACTCCTAAAGAACCTACAAGGATCCCAAAGACTGTGCAGGATTCCATCCCATACCTTGGAGCGTATGAGAACGGGATCATACAGGTTTCTGCGAGAGGGTATTCTAGGATGTATGCCCTCTCTGATATTAACTTCTCCATTGAATCCATGGATGAGCAGAGAGCGATCTTTGGTAAATATTCGGAGTTTATTGGAAGCTTTGGACCTGAAGTACAGATGCAGGTCGTTGTCCATAATAAAAGCATCAGCAGTTCGGAGTTTGAGCAGAATGTGCTGATCGGAATGAAAAATGATTCCCTGAATGAATACAGGGAAGAAATGAACAATATGCTGATCGACAAGATGGCTGTTGCAAGGAACAATATCATACATAATAAGTATCTGGTTGTATATATAGAGGCAGACGATATCGAGGCAGCAAAGAACATGTTTTCCCGATTGGATTCTTCTATCTCATCGGGATTAAAGAAACTGATAGGTACAGACGTGGCTCCATGTTCCATCAGGGAACGTCTTTCAAACCTTTACGATATCTACCATGTGGATTCCGATATCCCGTTTTATCAGAAATTAAAGATGAGGGATGGACGGATCTCTGAGACCTTTAATCTTAAAGAACTTAAAAAACGGGGCCTTACCACGAAGGATGCGATCGCTCCTATGAGCATGGTCTTTGAACATGACTATATCCGGATCGATGATAAATATGCAAGGTCTTTAACACTGAGGAACCTTCCGTCCTATCTCAGAGGAGATATCCTGGCGGAGATGTCCAACCAGCCGTTTAACATGCTCACATCCATAATTTACCGCTCCCTGGCGCAGGGGGATGCCCTTAAACTGGTAAAAAATAAGACAGTGGATATCAACCAGAACGTGGTAGAACAGCAGAAAAAAGCAAGCAAGAACGGTTACTCCTCGGATCTGATCTCCCCGGAGATCAGAAACTCCCAGCGTGAAGTGGAACAGATCATGGAGGATCTTACGCAGGATAACCAGAAACTATTCATGACCACGATCACCATGACTGTTTTTGCAGACACTAAAGAGCAGCTGGATAAGTATACGGAGATCGTCAAAGCTACCGCGGAACGGTTTGTCTGCCAGGCAGATGTTTTATCAGAACAGCAGGAGCTGGGTTTTGATACCTGTCTGCCATTATGCTACAACAGGGTCAAGATGGAGCGCATGTTAAATACTACGGGTGCGGCGATCTTCCTTCCGTTCTCCGTAAAAGAACTGATGCAGAAAGGCGGTCTGTACTATGGCCTGAATGCAGTATCCCATCAGCTTATCCTGTATGACAGAAAGAGTGCAAAGAACGGTAATGGCGTTATCCTTGGAACCTCAGGTTCAGGTAAATCCTTCAGTGCAAAAAGGGAAATGGTTTCGGTGCTTTTGAACACCGACGATGATATTATCGTTATCGACCCTGAGAATGAGTACAGCCCGTTAGCAGTGCTGTTCCATGGTTCCGTCATCCGTATTGCCCCGGGTTCCAACGTATACTTAAACCCGATGGATATGAGTTTGGATTATGCGGAAAAGGATGATCCGATCACGCTGAAAGCAGACTTCATTGCTTCCATTTGTGAGGCAGCACTTGGTTCCAGGTACGAGCTTTCCCCAACTCAGCGTTCCGTTATCGACCGCTGTACTAAGAACGTTTATATGGAATACGTGGAAGGTTTACGTGCAAGGGGACTTAATTACGATGCGGATACCGTACCGACACTGAGGGATCTGTATGATGAGCTGAAACAGCAGCCGCAGCCGGAAGCCCAGAACCTTGCGCTTGCGCTGGAACGTTTTGCGGTAGGTACCCAGGACACCTTTGCACACAAGACCAATGTAAACATCATCAACCGTTTTACGGTCTACAATATTAAGGATATCGGTTCCGGACTTAAGAACATGGGCCTTCAGATCTGTCTTGACAATGTATGGAACCGTATGATCGAGAACCACAAGAAAGGAAAGTACACCTGGCTTTTCTGTGACGAGTTCCATCTGCTTACGCAGACAGAGACTTCTGCCAAATATACCAAGCAGATCTGGAAACGTGCACGTAAGTGGAATGGTATCCCGACCGGTATCACACAGCAGGCAGAGGATATGTTAAAGTCCTCCGAAGCAAGGGCGATCATCAATAACTCGGATTTCATGATGATGTTAAACCTTGATCCTTACGGACGTATGCAGCTCCAGCAGATGTTCGGTATCAGCAACACAGAGATTGAATATGTCACAAGCGCCGATTCCGGACAAGGACTGATCTACAATGGTTCGGACATCATTCCGTTCAAGGATGAGTTCCCGACGGATACCAAACTTTACAAGGCGATGACCACGAAGCCTGATGAGGTAGACCTTGAAAATGCAGGGTGATTGGAAAAACAGGACTTTGTTCCTGTTTTTCTTCATATTAACGAAAAAAGGAGGTATGGTTGATGCATTATGATGATGAACTTTTTGATGAAGAAAAAGAGATCTCTATAGATGAACTGGTAGAAGCTTTATCCGGAGAAGACGAAGACGGGGATCCGAAGAGCGTTGTGGAGTGCAGTCTGTATAAGGTTGAGACCACTGAGGATGGAACCCTGGAAAAAATCAACGAGATGACAAGCTTTACGGCTGCCCCCGGTGTTTTTGTAAACAGGATCAGCTTTACGGGACCGTTTGTCATGGTGGAGCTTGATTTCCAGCATGAACAGAACATGTGGCTTAGAAGGATCATGGAAGTCCTTGATGAGTTCCATTCACATGCAGATAAGGGGAATATGCTGTTCACCCTTACGATCACAAATATCGAATGCGCAGTGGATTATTACCTGACACTCAGCAATCCGGCAGCTTATTTAAAAGGCCTTTCAAAAGACAACCGTCCGGTCATCGTCCAGCTGGTATTTGCAGCAGACCTTGTAAATGCGGTTGCGTGTGATTTCGACCTGGAAGAGATCAAGGCGGAAGCACTCCGTGAGATGGAATCTGATGAAAAATCCCAGCTTGAAGATGAAGCTATGAATGAGAGCGTCATGGCCATGATCAATGAAGGCACTCCTATGGATGAGAATTATTTCCTGAACCAGAATCATGTGGAAGAGCCGTCGAATAAACACCGTATCCGTTCTACAGAACATACAGATCTTTCCAACGTGCGCCGTTCCGAGCTGGATCTTGATAAGACAGGCATCCGCGGAAAAGAATAGGAGGCATTTATGAAAAGACTATCTGTTTTTCTGATGGCTGCCGCATTAGGCGTCAGTTCCCTCAGCTGTCCGGCATCCGTTTTTGCCAGAAACCCCGTAGTCCAAAACGGGGTGGGGGCAGATAACTTTACTATAAAAACAACCTTCAGTGACGGGCTGGATGCAGGTTCCCTGGACGTGTACCGGATCTTCTTCCGGCTTCTGGATGAGGACAGCCGTATGGGACACATCGATGTGGATGCCAATGACACGAAGCTTTCCGCAAGGGTTGTCCCGGGGGATTATCAGGTCATCCGTATCAAATATATCGGCAGCAGCAAGGAACTGAAAAAAGAGCCTGCCGCAACAAAGACATTCTTTCGTGTGTATAACGACCAGGTCACGACCGTTCCGCTCGCCATCGGACAGGAAGCAGTGGATAAACTAACGGACAAGATCGGGGTAGGGGAGCTTTATAAGGAAGTGGACGTAAACAGTACCATAGAGGATACGTCAAATGAAAATGATGTGACCTTAAATTCCCCTTATGTGGACAAAGGCGTATTCGATGATGACACCGTCCGGGAATCTTATCTGCAGGATCTTACAAACAACGGGTATCTCGATGCAGACGGAAACCTTACCGACAGTGGAAAAAGAATCCAGGATGCCCTTGAGCAAAAAGGGATGAAATATGAAACCGCCCGTCAGGAGGCGATCCTCAACGGAATGTCTCTGGAAGAATATTTAGGCCTTACAGACAAAGACAGTAAGGAATCTAAAAAGGGTGAAAGGGAAGACAGCTCTTCGGGAAGCACCCAGGCAGAAGCATCCGCAAGCGATGCAGAGGAAACCCGGTTTGACGAGGAAAGCAATAAGCCTAAGGAAAAGACAGCAAAAGACCGTTTTGTCAGCAGTCTGGTGTCTATCTGTATTCTTGGAGTTCTTGCGTTCGGGGTATTTATCTACCTCAAAAAAAGATACTAGATTTTTTTTAATTCTCGTGTATAATAAGGATAGACAGTGCATCTGGGATACACTCCTTTCGTATACGTGTCAATTCCCGGATGTCTGTTTTGGCGGATAGTTTTTCCGCAATTCCATACGCACCGGATTAATAATCCAATCGGAAACATCTGCGGCCTTTTGATCATCACCGCGGATGTTTCTTTTTTGTCCCGTATGGATCGCCAGAAAAATATACGGGAGTTGTACAGGATCAGGATTTTTTGTCATATTAAGAATGGACGAATAAGTCCACGCCACACCTCGCTTTAACCCCCTGCAGTTTCATATAGATCCTGCAGGGGGTGTTTTTTTTGCTCAAAAAAAGGGAGGATAAACCTCCGCTTTTCTTATGCCATTTTCTTAAGTTTCTTAAGTGTTGCATTGTTGTAATGGGCATCGTCGCCTAAGAACCCGCCGTTGCTTCCGGTAAGGCAGTTTTCGATAGATATGTATTTCACATAGCTGCTTTTGTAATACCGTATATGGAAGCATGGCAATTGTCAGACCAGCACTGCCAGGATCTTTTTTGATCTTCTTAGCATAATATTTCCTTGAAATTTTTCTGATAATGTGCAGAATTTAACAAATTATGAAAATCGTTTTTTTTGCATATTGTGGGAAAAAGAAAGGAGGAAGATAATGGGAAGTCTGAAGGTGCGGGAAAAGAAGAAATTCCCGGTCTTTACATTATTTTTTTTGATCCTGCTGTGTGCGGCAGGGTTTATGTTTTATATGGCATTTAAGGAACAGGTGCCATACTGGATCTCGGATTACAAGAGTAAACAGGTACAGGAAGGGTACACGGATTTTGCGGACTCCGCGGATGGAACCCTTCCCTACGATTTTACGGACAGGAAAACGGTAGCAAAAGCTTCCGATAAGAAAAAATCATCGGAAAAGAAGTCCCAAAATATCCCGCAGGACTGGAACGGGGTTGACTGGAACGGACTAAAAAAGATGAACCCGGATATCATTGGCTGGATCCGTATCCCAGACCTTGCCGTAAACTATGCGGTGTTGAAGGGTACCGCGGATAATTATTATCTGTATCATCACATGGACGGTTCCTACAATATCCTCGGGTCCATCTTTGCGGAAAAGGGGACGAGTGAAGACCTCGATGATGCGCATATCATCCTGTACGGACACAACATGGCAAGCGGGCAGATGTTTGGACAGTTATCCAATTATACGGATACGGGCTTTTGGAAGAAGCATTCCCATATGTATATCTATACCCCTGAGGAGACAAGAACGTATGCAATATATGATGTTTATAACTGTCTTGATAATGACAGAACGTACACCATCGGTTTTACCCTTGGCTCAAAGGATTTCCGGAAATGGGTAAAGTATTCTATCAAAAAAGGCTATTATTCCACAGAGTTTAAGCCTACGGGAGATGAACAGATCATCACGTTATCTACCTGTGCGGACTCCGGTGTGATCAACAACCGTTTTATAGCCAACTGTATGCTGGTCGATACTCAGGTAAAAGAGGATTATGTTGCGCCGACGCCAACGGCAAAACAGAAAAAATAACCTTCCCCGGTGAGTGGAAATAGAAGTTGATTTTCATTAAATAATGATTCTGTTTTCGCAGGAAAAACGTCCTTGTATATTTTGTCCTATTGTTAAGAGAAAACGGAGGTATCAGGATGACGAGAAGTGAAGAATATTTCATTGATAAAGGAAACGGATATTCTCAGTGCGACAGCGATATCCTTGCAGGGAAGCTCAGGATACACGAGGTTCCCTTTTTCTACCGAACAAAAAGCCTGTATATTAAGGCTTATGGCGCAATTCAGGAGTTTTCCGTTTGTAACTAGACATCCGCTTTGTGCTCTCAAAATGTTTTTTTGTCATATTAATAGTGGAATTAAAAATGTTAGCAATATTCAGTTAGTGTTCCCAAAAAACGCCGGCAGTCTCTTAAAGATCTTGCCGGTGTTTTTGCGTAGTAAAAGAAAGTATTTTTTATCTGACGGTTTTTGTATTGCAGTAATATCCTTCATATTTCTCCCAAACCAAAAATGAAAGGAGAAAAATGGATATGGAAACAAAACAAAAAGAGTGTGAGATCTGCGGTGTATGGTTTACGCCAAGCCGAAGCAGCCAGAAGTATTGTCCCGAATGTGGAAAAGATTCCACCAAGGCCTGGCGAGATCTGCATAAGCATATGCAGTATAGTGTGGCAAGGGTTGGCACCGGGCGTCCGGTATCAAAAACAGAGGTCGAATGCAAATACTGCCACAAAACATTCACCTGCTACAATGGGGTGACCTCTGCATACTGCAGCAAAGCCTGTGAAGCTGCAGACAGGATACAAAATACCTTCTGCGCCTGCTGCGGAAAACCAATGCTTGAGACGGATGACCAAAGAGACACCGGGTGGCACAACTGGTACTGCTCCGCGGAATGCAGGGAAAAATACCTGATGGACGCTGCCAGAAGAAACGGTACTCTGAAGATCTGTCCAAACTGCGGAAAGGAATTCGTCAAAGATTCTGTTTTCTGCTGCAATGCCTGCTATCAGGAAGACCGGGCGAAAAAGAAAGAATATACAAAATATTTAAGAGATAACGGTTTGAAAGTATGTGAGGAATGTGGTAAGGAATTCTCCGGCTTAGGGAAATTCTGCTCCGCGGAATGCGAAGTGTTACATAAAGACAAGGAGCCTCATGCATACAAAAACTGTGTCATCTGTCATAAGACATTTTTCTGTCCGGCCAGTGAGATGATGGCACCTCTGTGTTCAGATTCCTGCAGACAAGAATATAACAGGAAGCAGGAACAGAATAAGAAAAAGGCTAAACAGATAAAGATGGTTTCTGCTGCGGAGCTCAAGGCAAAAAAGAAGGCTGCCGCGGAGAAGAAGTACATTGCTGAAAATGGCCTGTGCAGTATCTGCCGGACTTCTTACAAAGACTGTGAACGCATGCAGTCGAATTACACAGCATCTCCGAAAGGAGCTGTATTCTCCGGCTCCCTTGTGATCAAGTGCCCGAAATATACTACCAAAAAACTTGTCCATCGCCCTGCTTAAGCGGGGCTTTTTTAATCATATTAAAAAGAAAAGGAGTTTTGACATGAAGAAAAAGATTGTGGCAGCAGTACTTGCCGGAGTACTGGCGTTAACAGGAATCGTTCCATTCATAGCGGAGACGTTTTCTGTCAGGGCAGAAGAAGCATCTGTAATCGGAGAGTGGTTCGGTAATATCTGGGGAACCCCGGCAGTGATGACGCTTGATAAGGATGGGGCTTTTTCCATCAAATATGACAACAAGGATAAGACCGAGCTTACCGGTAAATGGGTGCAAAAAGAAAACCAGATCCTTGTAAACGAAGGAACGGATGACGACCTGCTGATCGACTATGATGAAAAGAAAGAAACCATGACCACACAGAGTAATGGGGAGACGTTTGTGTTTACCAGGGATGAAGAGAATGCCAAAAAGAAAACCGTAGCAGTGGCCAAAAAAGTAAAGGAATCCGATATGGATGGTATATGGAAGGCAGAAAAAGTGGAAACAGATGAAGTTCTTGCCCCGGCGGACCTGTTTGGCGTCAACAATGTTTTCCTGACAGTTGACGATAAGAAAGCCGGGCTGTATATGGACATTGATTCTACGGATGGGATCATTGATATTTCTGATCTGGAAACTGTTTTTTCAGATGGAACTCTGTCGTTTAAGATCGGCGGTGGAAATCTGGGAGAAAAAAAGGATGAATACAAGGACATCGAGTGTGACGCAACAATGCTGGAGGATGGTACGCTGCGGATGACCTTAAGCGATGCCAGTGAAATTTCCTTCATTATGGAAAAAAGTACCAGGAAAGACATGGATGCAGCCAAAGAGCAGATCAAAGGCAAAGAGGATAAATAATGGCAGGATACAGAACGGTAGATGAGTTGATGGATATCCTTGAGGAAGAATGTCTGGAATTTGATGCGGTAGTAAGCATTGTTGGGGGCAATAATAAATATGACTATCAAGTTATTACGGTTCCGAAGAAAAATGTTCATATAAAAAAAGACGGAGCGTATATTGATATGCTGGGACTTGATCAACCGTTTTTCTTTCCGAACAGCGAGGTTCCCTGCGGATTTAAAAACGCTATCTTTTATCTTACAAAGGATAGGGATTCCTTTTTTGTTTCTGCCTGTTTTCTCGATGAAGAGACTCAGAAGCTGAGTAAGGATGAACAGATTCGTACGGTCGATCGGCATTGTATTGCGGAGTTCCTTGAAGAGAAAGGCATTAATACCAGAGGAAAACTCCTTAAGATCCTTAAAGACGGATATCAGATGTACAAGGATAACCTTGGGATTGAGGATGAGTTTGAGTTACAGAGGGATTCTTTTTTGGCTGATATGGATGAGGATTAGTTTTTTTTCGTACCAGAATGGTCGACCACATTGATCAGCTATAATACAATCATGAACAGCAGAAAATCTGTTCATATGCATTGTTTTAACCTTTCGTTTTTGGGCACTCACAGGGTTCGGAATTAACTGTGGGTGTCTTTTTTGTTGATTTTTAATACAGAAAAACCGCCGCGCAGGGGCGGCAGTTTGTTTATTTTCCGAACAAGTCGCTATGTGTGCCGGTACGGGTCAGCGTCAGCACCAGAATATCATCTTCTATGCGGTAGACAAGCAACCAGTCCGGAAGAATATGACATTCACGATACCCTGTCCAATCGCCAGACAGGTAGGTCATGATCTCGATTTTTATCTGGCAAAGGTTCGCCTATTGCCAGCAATGCTACGACCTGCTCCAATAGCTGAATTTTCAAGCCACGCTTTATAGCTCGTTTATAGTCTTTTTTAAAACCGGTCGTGTACTTGACAGTATATTTGATTTCTTTCATCTTTTCAGATCAGCAAATAACTCATCAAGGTTATCATAACCTTTTACAGACGGGTCCTTTGCTATCCTTTCCGCTTCCAGCATGGCAGCAACCGTTTCTTTATTTGGTCGTTCCAACTTTACTTCAAAGGGAATACCGCCTTCGCGAAGCGACTGGCGCACAAAGATGTTAAACGCCGTAGTCAGATTCATGCCAAGTTCCGAAAAAAGTGCGTCCGCTTGCACTTTTAGATCTGCATCCATGCGGATACTGATGTTTGTAGTATTTCCAGCCATACAATCAACCCCTTTCTACTGGTAAGTATATTATATGCCATTTGCACGAAGAAAACAATGCTTTACACGAATATTCAACAACAAATGCAAGTAAAAATAAAAAAATACCTAATTCTGTAACTATGATTAAGCGTAGTAGTTTAATTTTGATTTCCTCTGCCGCGGAAGCCCATTTTTTCGTACCAGAATATCATCTTACCGATATCATCTATAATACAAACATGGACAGCAGAAAAAGCTGTTCCACTCATTCTTTTTTATCTTTCGTTTTTGGGTGCCTGCAGGGTTCGGAATTAACTGCAGGTACCTTTTTGTACATATTATATATAAGAGAGGAGTTTTTACATGGAATCTGAGAAAAAAGATTATATCAGCAATCAGGAAACAACAGCAGTATATTATAAGAAACCAAATCAGAAAATGATAGATCGATACTTACAGATATATGAAAAAGCAAAAGAGAATAAGAATATAAAGGCATGTTACTTAGGCTTAGATAAGCAGTTTCGAATTATCAGAAGAGATTCATATATTTCAATATTGACAGATCCGGAAGTAATGTTTGAATATATTCTGTACCCTCAATATTGTGATGGGAATACTGAAATTAAAGCTGAAGTCTTTGACATGATGGTTTCATTTATTCAAAGTGATAATGCTGTTGAACTTTATCAAGCTTTTAGTTTTTTAAGTGCGGAAATAATGATGAGCAAATTTCTTGGAGAAATACCATTTGTTGTATTTGACAAAAAATTAGCTAAGATGATGAAGAAAAAAGCGCTGGAAATGAAAAAAACACTGATTAGTTTTAAAGACAGTGATTTTGGAAAATATAAGACATCAATGTACGATATTATCTGTGGCATAATGAAATCGAGTAATCTGTTTTGTAGAGAATAATAATCCAATTGATGGGAGTAGTTCAAACGTTTTTTCTTATTATCAAAAAAATTGCCGCCCAATTACTTTAAAGTTGAAGCAGCAATGCCTATCATTTGAAAATAATATCTACATTTTCTTTTGTATTTCTCTTTTTATCCCACATTTCTATGCGCAGATTGCATCCTTTTTTTGTCGGCCTAAAGCTGTCAGCAAGTTCCATGTAAGGATTTTGATCTCTTTTTTCCGAAGACATGTAGCAGTTGACACCCCATCCTTTTTTGGGCACAACCTTAATCTTAAGGTTTTTGTTTGCATATTTTTTGTAACTCAGAGTGATGCAGTCCTTTTTATCAAATTTGCTTCCTTTGATGGTAGTGCTTCCAAGCTTTAAAGAAGAAATCGGGTTTTTGTATTTCAGAAACTGCCAGTTAAGTAGACCTGATCCTTCTGTTGTTTTTATTGTTATCTTTGGCTTTCCAGGCTTTTTGGGAAGCAGATAATAATAATATCCGTCAGAGCCATGATCTTCCACAGTATATCTCACTTTCTGTACTGTTGCAGATTTTTTGTTGGCTACAATCACCTGGTAGTTTGTGTCCAGATCATGCGCTCCCATACTGATCCTGGTCTGGCTGGTGTTGGAAAGGTAAAAATACCGTTTTTCTACGGCAAAAGCCTGTACCGGCGTAAGTGCCATAACAAGAGCCAGCAGCAGTACGACTGCTTTTTTCAGATTCTTTTTCATAAAAAATTTCCCCTTTCTTATGTAATATATAGGATATATACAGAATACTACATCAATGCGTATAATTCAATATAATCTCAGATATTTTTCATATTTATATAGGTATGACATTTATAAATACAACATGGAAATCATCAAGATCGATCAGCTTCAGACAGAAGGACACGACATCGCAGGGCTGGTTTCCACTCAATTTGTAGATTTTTCCATTATTATACTTTTTTTTCATCTTTATAGTATTAAAAGACGAAGGGAGAAAAAACTATGTCACTGAAAAAATATAACGTAAAGGAAAATTATAATCATGCAGGTACAAGAAAGATTCCATTCTATAAGATGGATGAAGCAGAACTCGTAGAAGCTCTGACTCCAGAGGAATCTGGCAAGTTAGAGAGAGTAACATTCTGGGAATTTAATGACATCCGGAAACATCCGGGTGTAAAGGAAACTGTATGTATAGAAGAGAGCTATATATATAGTTTTAAGTTCAAATGTGGCAGAGAGGAAAGCATTAAAATCTGCCCTGTAGAAGACATAACTCTTCCGCCGATGACTGGAGAAGAGATTATGGAGTACAATGGTGGAGGAATGAGTTGGGGCAACTATGATAGAGTTGTCCACTCTGATGATGTCAAAGAAGTCAAAAAACTTCTGACGAAGAAGTTGGACTTCTGTGAGAAGTGGCAGCAGGAACGATATCGTAAATACGAAGCCATCCTGAAAGATGGACGCGTCTCGACATTTACGGTAAATGATTGATGCGCTTATTTCTCATGTCCAAACAAGTTATATTTTTGTCCAAGCAAGTTATATTGTCCAAACGTAGAGACGCCTAATGAGGCGTCTTTTTTTGTGGTGAGGTATAGCAGAAAGCCCCATCCGACGTTAGTCCTGAAGTCTTCAACAGTGTTTTTTCGTACGAAAGCATTCTCTCTTTGAAAATTAGCCACCGCATTCTCGTGACTTCAGTCATGA
>UMGU01021612.1_pt1 | contig 50959 bp, 45 predicted proteins | sample 1965331 | NCBI WGS metagenome assembly UMGU01 (sample SAMEA4836078, study PRJEB28245) | human gut metagenome | biome: gut microbiome; material: fecal sample | place: Denmark | collected 2008
CCAAGCAGGGCATCGTTCCAGTCCTTGTAACAGGGCATCAAGGGAAATACTTTTATACGGTCGGAATTGATGTGCATGGATTCCGCTATGGCTTGGAACTTCTTCACGAACTCACGCCCGGCACTGTCGTTGTCGAAACACAAGTAGTGGTTTATATCCGGAGTGACGGAAAGCATACCGCGAATCTGCATATCGGTGGGAGTGCCGCCCGTGGAGACGAACACGCTTTTCTTGGAAAGGTCAGGGTTGTCCCGAAAGCCATTCCTGTGTATCTGGTAGAAAGCCATTGCATCGTAGGCACTTTCAAACCACGCAACGCCGCCTGCCTTTTGTAAAGGCTCACCGCTGAAATTGGCTATCCATAAGCCCTCGCTGCTGTTGCTGCCCTCGGCTTTGCCCTTGTAACTTCCGCTACCGTCCATCTTGGGACGGCCTCGTTCCTCCAGTCCTGCAATCTTGTCCGGCTCTTTGGGAAGTACCAGTGGAAAGGCAAGGTTGGCATACGCCAAACCGTCTGAACGGTGTCTGGTAGCCAGAAAGAAATGGTCGGCAAAAGCCCGTTGTGTGAAGATGTCGATGCCACGGTTCTTGAAGTAGGGATAAAAACGCTTGTGAGTCTCCCTGTCTTTCACGTCAAAACGGTGGATGTCGTAATCATCCAGCCTGAACGGAGTGTTCTCCCGTCTGGGTTGGATGATGCGCAAAGGTCTGTCATTGGTGGGCTGGTTCAGCAGCCTGTTGCAGACAAGGTTGACCAACCTGTCGGGAGAGACGCCGTTCCGGTGTTCCGCAAACTTCTCCGGGAATGCCTTGATAAAGGATATGATATTATAGAGCTTTTGCTGTGGTGGCTGGAAACAGCATTTGCCGTTCGGTGTGACGATGAACTTGTCACCCCGGATGCGTGTGCCGTTGCTGTCCGTGCGGATATAGGACGGATAACGCAAGCCGTCACGCTTGTTCAGGTGATAGCCTGCGTCCATCAGTATATCCTGAATGTCCAGCCGTTGCAGGAAGTCATCGTATGTCAGTTCTCCGTTTGCCATTTCCGTGTTCCTTTTATTCCTTAAAATCCTCTGCGCATCTCTGCCACCTCCTTGTTCATCTGCGCTTCAAAGTTCCTTGCTGCCACATCCATCGGCGAGTCCACTCCCGGCTTGAAATAAGGACGGGGTGCGGAACTGAAACGCTCTCCGTAAAATTCCGGACAGGGATGGTGCAGCCCGTGGGCGACATCCGACAGCACTACCGCACCTGCGGCAAGTGCGGCGAATATCTTTGTCCCCAATCCGCTGCTCATTTCGGGACGGGTCTTCATATCCACTTCGTTGAATATCTTGGAAAAGAGCTTCATGCGGTGGTAGTCATCGACTGCCAGGAACTTGTCGTACTGTTTCTGGCTGATTTCATGGGTGATGGGTTCTCCGTTGATAATGGCGGTCATCTTGTATTTGCCCTCTGTTTCTGCCGGTTGTACGGCGATGGCTTCCACTTCCACCTCACGTCCGTGTTCTCCTTCCCGGTACCAGCCTTTGTTTTCGTTGATGTATGACAAGTCCCGTCCGTCAATCAAGGCTCCTTCTTGTGACTCTCTGATGATATGTTCGTCTTCTTGCAGTACGGTCTGTTCGGTAGAGTGCGGTGCAAGGCTGTTATCGGATTCCAATGGCAGGAGCAAGTCCTGTTCCTGCTGGTTCCGCATAGCCAGATCCTGCTCCACTTCGGGGTGCAGGGCAGTGCTGATGCGCTCCTTGCTGTTCAGCGATTCCAATGTGACTTTATCGGAATAGTCATTTTGAATGACATTGTTCAGAATCTCCAGGCGTTTCTCAACCGGATGCTCTTCAATGGAATTAGATACCAGTGCGGATAATTCCTCTTCTGTCAGGTCATAGACCATATCGGCACTGACTTTTTCCGACTGGACGGTCAGTGTTCCGGCTTCCGTATCCACGATGATGCCGTGTGACGAAAGGCATTCCTGCCACTTCTCATTGGAGAAATAGACGGGTGAGGTAATCAGCTCCTTGTAAGGCTTTGCCGGTTCTTCGCTTCTTGGCTTGTTTACCATCGGGGTGATGACTGCCTGCAAATCCTGCAAGACATCCTGTCGGACTGGTTGTACCTGCTCTTGTGGTTGCCGATGCCCTTTGTAGTAGAATCCGTAACCGCCGGATTGCATTTCACCGGGTTTCATTCGTCCGTCCGGGCGTTCTGCCACCATAGGCGTACCTGCATAGAAAAGCCGGCCGCCGACCCTGCGCAAGTGATAGCCTTCCTGCTGTCTGGGAGTCCATCCGAGGAAAGGGGGTGGCATACCGTACCTGCCGACCCTGCCATACTCACCGATGCCGATACGGTAGCCGTGAAGTCCCATTGCCACACGACCGTTGGCGTTGCGTGCGTGGACGAAGTTGCGGGGCATATCAAAATCGTCCTTTACGATGTCCGTGAAGGTCTCGTAGGCTTTCTTGTTGGCATGGTTCGTTCCCCAGTCGGTCAGGGCCTGCATCTGCTGCCTGCTGATGGGGTATCGTAACAGTGGGGAATCGTGCCCCTGTACTACCAGCTGGTAGCTGTCACCCACAGGTACGACATGGGCTTGCATACCGTTGCGCATCAAAAGAGCACGCATTTCGGGTTGCAAGTCCGGTCTCATCGGGTTTGTGTTGGTTCGTATTGCCATAGTCCGTGTTTATGCTTCACCGCTTTCCATGGCGGCTTCTAATTGTTCGCTCTTGTAATGGACGAATTGCTCGGCTGCCGCATCATCAATCGTGAGCGAGTGCGCCTTGCAGTATTCCACCAGTTCTTCCTGCCATTCGGCAGAAAAGTGGTTGACGTAATCCAGCCAGCCGTATTCTCCGCGCTCCATCTTTTCGATGAGCACTTCTTCAGGATAATAGGTGTTTTGTGCCATAATTACAGTATTTGAAAGGTTTTACTTGTGAAGTCCTGCACCCATATTGCGTTGGGCACTCTTTTTCTGCTCGTTCCAGAGTTCTTCCGTGTATTGCTCTTCCGGGATATAGTCGAGATTGCCGTCATCGTCCATCATCCAGCAACCGTAACAGCCGAAAGTGTATTTATCCCATTCTCTTTTGGTCTGCTCGCTCCATTTCTTGGCGTCTCCCTGGCAGAAGCGGATGCCGTCCTTCTCGTGCAGGCTGATGCCGACTGTTACAGGCTCGTCTTGCATCACAAAGGTCAGCGGTTCGCCTTGTTGCATCACCTTGATTTCGGCATTGCTAAGTTTCAGTTCTTCTGCCATCACCTGGAGGTTCCGGGCGATGACCTGCGTGGGGACGGACATGACCTGATTGGTCTCGGTATCGATTTGTACGAAGGCTTTTGTCTTTCGCCCGTCAGCCGTTACCGTGTCGGCAAGAATGACTTTGCCGGAACGGAGCTGCTTCTGTTGTTCCTCGCTGTACTTCTCCAAAGAGGATTTCTTCAGCACCGGGTAGAACACGACATCGGCTTCTCCGTTCTCTTTGCGCACGAAAGCGAATCGGCTACGGTCGGTGGCCGTGTTTCCGTTATCATCGTTTACCTTGATGGGAAGTACAGGCGAGTGCCTGCCGTGGCTGAGTTCTTCCAAAATGTGCATAGGAAGGTCTTCAATCATTTCCCGTGTGAGTCCGAACTGCGAGAGAGTTTCGTAAGGCAGTTCTTCAAATTCAAATCGTACTTGTTTCATATTTTAATATGATATTTTGATTATACTTTGGCAAAGGTATATACTATTGTTCATACTTCAATTAGCGTAGTTCTAAATAGCCTAATTATTTGTGTTTATTTATGCTTTAAGTATGATTATAATGCAGTGTTCATACTCTAAACTTATTTAATGTTATATTTTGGAGGTAAATCAAGACATCTTTTGGCATGGTCGGAGAACTGTTCCTACATTTGCATCTATGAGTAATGTACGAATCGTTATAGTCCTTCTTTTGTTATTATCCGGGAACCATGTGAAAGCGCAGTTCAACACGGTTTCCTGTCCGGGTAATCGCTATAAAGCCACTGTTGAAAATCCCACCCGGACGACAAACGAAACAGAGGCGACACCCGAAAGCATAACCTCTGAAAATGAGAAGTCCGTACCCGACAAAGTTTCATTGTCAAGTGCGGACACAAAAAAGGAAGAGCAGGTAGCACGCTATCTAAGCGTATGCTATCCGCTCTCACACATCAAGATAAATTCGCCTTACGGTTATCGGAAAGACCCATTCACTGGGAAGAGGAAGTTTCACAACGGCATTGACCTCCATGCCCGGAGTGCCAAGATATTTGCCATGATGCAGGGGAGAGTCATTGCTGTTGGGCAGGATAAGGTGTCCGGGAAATATGTCACTCTCCGGCACGGAAACTTCACCGTTAGTTATTGCCACCTGTCTCAAATCTCCGTATCACAGGGGCAGATTGTCAAGGCTGGGGATGTAGTAGGTATTACCGGCAATACAGGTCGCAGTACTGGGGAACATTTGCATATCACCTGCAAGTTCAATGGAATTAGCATAAATCCAATGCTCTTTTTTAAACAGATAGAAGTTACCCGGCAAAGTTGTGTGGCTGCTTTGGCTGTATTGTAACGCGAATTATATTGTTTAAAAGCAATAGATCTCTTTATACCATTGTATCCATTTTTGCAAATCATAATCTTGCGTAGTTACAGCATTCAAAACATCATAGTTGGTGAAAGAACTGAATATTCTATCTCCGCAGGTCAATGCTTTGTATCGATTGATTGACTTGTCTAACATGGTGTTTCTTGCATGATGGCATACCGAGAAAGTCACTGTATGATACGCCCCTGTTTCCTGCAACGCAATTGCAAGCATCTGATTACGCCATAGCTGGTTAAGTCCATTTTTGAATGGACAGCCTTCAATCTCAATTGAACCTTGGAATCTTTCCATATTTTTCTTTAGAATATTCCAGTATTCATATCCTATCTTGTGATAATGGCATTTCTGAGGCTCTTTGGCTATACTCATGAAATCACATTGAGAACAATTATCCTTGTTTCTATTTGCTTTGCTTTTGTATGCACCGCACATTGTAAACTCTTTCTCGCTCAGTTTATGCTCTATAAGCCACAGAGATACTTTGTATTCCATGTTGTAGTATGCAATGGCTACATCAGCATCTGTACCGGCTTGCTTGGAATGATCGTTCAATGCACCAGTACCTTGTTTTATGTCTTGTCCCCAATATTCAAAACAGAACCCGTGAAACAATTTGTCTCTTGCTATTTTATTGAAATCTGAAGGACATCCGGGAATCTGCTGTAATATACGATTAGCTTCCTCTGAAAGGAGTAAAGGCATGAAAAGATTTATGCAGGCAGTCTGTGAGCTTACGGCATGATAGGCAAACTTATGTGGCTTATAAGCAAAATCACTCTGTTGCATTTTCTCCAACAATGGTATTATCGGTTTATACATCATTACCGGAAAATTGGTCTTTTGTGGTAAAATGGAATCATATTCATGTCCTCTGTATAAACCTCTTTGCGTGGTGATGTTTTTACGCTTCCAGTCTATGATGTGGACATAAATGGCTTCTTGTTCCGATGTTAAATTGCTCGAAAGGTAGTATTTTACTCCGTTGATTGTCTTTTCCATTTGCAAATTATTCTATAAATTCTATAGTCATACAAGTACGACCGTCAAGTCCAAGTAAGCCCTTTGACACCAATTCCATTGCAAGTTCTTTTGCATCATCAATACTTACGGCTGTTAGATTAAGAGTTTCACGTTCACCAAGCTCTGTAATTACCTTTACATGATAGTGATGTATAGTGTAAATATCGTTGATATCTAAGGCTGTTTCAATCATCCATGAACTCCAATTAATTTTAGATGCAGGTGCTTTACGGATGTCTTTCAGCATTTTTACTTTTACTGGAGCGTCCGTTCCATCAGGATTTACTTTCCGAAACCGCTTACATCCGCACGCACAACACCATATCGGAGGACGACGAGGTTTATTGTCTCCACCCATAATGGCTTCCTTCCTGTATTGAAGTGCGAAATCAATTTCAGTCATATCTCCAGTACCATACGCTATGTCAACGACCCTTTCACCGCAATCCGGACATTTGGTCGGCTTGCGAATTACGTTGATTATTCTTGGTCTTCTATCGTCTGGCATACTCATTTCACATAAAGTATTTGCTTAAAAAATCTTCTTGGTATTCATTGAGTTCCTTGAATTGAGTATATCGATTGATACCGATTTCTTCGAGTGCATCTAATGACAACTCTTTTCCCTCATACATAGCAGATGTTGGAATGAGTTTATAGCAATCATTGTCAGCCCTAAAAGGAGTAACCCAGCATGAACTATCTTCGCGAGTACAGCTGGTGTCAACGACTTCAAGACGATAGCGAATTTGGTAATGTCCTTTACCGCTTAGATAGAGGTAGCATATATCTCCAATTTTTAAATTCTTGTTACGGGCTTTTTTCCAGTAGGCACATCCAAGTGTTTGAATGCTCTTTACATGGTCTATCATGTTCTCTTTCCCTTTTAATAGGAATATCCGTATTGATTCCATATATTAATCAATTAAGTCCCTCATAGATTGTTTAATTTATCCATAAGAGCATAATGTAAAATAGCCACATATTTACCTTTACGGTCAACAGGGATAGAGAGTATTTTCTCCTTCATAGCTTTTACCTCATTTAAGATTTTTTGTTCTTTAGAACCTTCTGAGACTTTAATGAGTTTGTATGTGTAGTATGAATATTGACGTGTATGGTCATCTATTGGATAATCAGGCCAAATATCTTCTATACTTTCATAGATTTCGCCCTCATCCTCCATTTCCTGCAAATTCTCAATTACTTCAAGCGGAGCACCTGAACGCATGGCATAGTCTATCAATTCGTCCTTGGTTGCCGGCCAAGGAGCATCTTCCAATTTGGATGCTAATTCCAATGTCCAATACATGGTTTCTAAGTCTTAAGCGGTAAATATAAATCCTACTTCTAATTTTCGGCAAAAGTATAATAAAATCTTTCACTTGCAACGATTATTCCAAAATATTTCTTCTTTTTTCTCATCTTGATTCATCTTGCGAGACAAAACGAACAAATAATCAGACAAGCGATTTACATAAGCCATTAGTTCCGAGGAGATTTCAACCTGTTCGGCCAAAGCCAGAATCCGGCGTTCGGCACGACGGCACACAGTACGACAAACATGGCACACCGCACTCCCCCGGCTTCCTCCGGGAAGGATAAAAGCCGACAAAGATGGAAGCAGATTGTCCAAACGGTCAATCTCACGTTCCATAACCTCCACATCTTCCCAATGAACGACACTGGCCGTTTTAAGTTCGGTTTGCTCACGATCGGTAGCCAAATGAGAGCCTACGGCAAAAAGCTTGTCCTGCACTTGCAGCATGAACATCCTATCTTGCTTATCCGAGAGGAATGTAGCAAGAACTCCCAGATTGGAATTCAATTCATCCACCGTTCCATACGCTTCGAGCCGGATATGCGTTTTAGGCACGCGAGTTCCGCCTACAAGGGAAGTAGTCCCTTTATCTCCGGTTTTGGTATAAATAAAACTCTTTTTCATAAAAAATAGATTTTTAGCAAGAAGCGTAAGCCACACGGACGATAAGTCATGAAGAAGTCTGTGCAACCTGCCTCTAATAATAATTAAAAATTGACAATATAGTCTTGCTTTATCTTTGTCTTGTCAAAGAAAACGATGCCCAAATCATAAAGGTCGAAAGTGACGCCCACCCGTTCATCTTCTTGGATCTGCTTCCAGAGGACACGCATCTGCGGGGTGTATCGAATGCCTTCAATCACAAAAAGAGATTTCTCCGTTGCACAGGAGGCGCAAACGCCGAATGCTTCTTCCATGAGTTCTGCACGACGATAATCGTGTAAATAAAGAAAATCGACAGCAACGCCGGCCTCCAGAAGAAGCTCGGACAGCGAGGAAGCGGAGAGATAGTCCGCACCTTCTTTTCCGGCCTTCAGATAGAGCGAAGAGACTGAAAGCGTTCCAAAGTCTACAAGCGTGTCGGGCCGAGCGTAATTCACCAACCGGAACAGCAGCCGTTTCACCTTTCTCGACTCATATTCCCAACATACGCCTTTCTCCGGCGCCAGTTTTTCTTCTTCCTCCGCTAAATCCTTATACTTATAATAAGGTGCCTTCTCATAAATGACCCGCGTGATCAGATCAAAAGCAAAAGGAGAATGCACCCCGTAGCCGCAACGATGACGAAACCGCCGCAACCAGATGAAAGGACGCTTCAAGGCAAGTGCGACCGACCCCATGACCCGTGGATTAGAAGAATGTGACTTTAAGGGATTCTCCTGCTCTCAAATCCAATGCAAAGGAGTCGTCCTTGAAATCAAGTTCCGCTCCATTCTTCGACACCTTTGCAAGACTTACTCCCGCAGGCATCTTCACGATGAACCTGCCCGGAGCAAGAGCCGTAATGGCGGCTTTCGTTGCACGGCCATCCTTCCAGTCGAGGTCGACGGCAGCACCACCGCGCACTCGCATGCCACGGAAGCTCCCGGCATCCCAGCCATCGGGCAAAGCGGGCAATAGATTGATGAAACCCTCATGGCTCTGCAAAAGCATCTCACCGATTCCGGCAGCACCACCAAAGTTCCCATCTATTTGGAAAGGCTGGTGCGAGCAGAAGAGATTGGGGAAAGTGCCACTGCCATGCCGTCCTGTCTTGGCGTTTACTGCCGGTTGCAACAGGCTCTTGAAAAGCTTCCACGCACGGTTGCCATCGCCCAGACGAGCCCAGAAGTTAATCTTCCACGCACGGCTCCATCCCGTACCTCCATCGCCACGGCGATTCAAGGTGACACGGCATGCATCGGCCAGCTTGGGTGACCTGGCCGGAGAGATGAGGTTTCCGGGATGCAGACCGTATAGATGGGAAACGTGTCGATGATGTACCTCAGCTTCCCTATAATCTTCCAGCCACTCTTGCAGGTATCCGTCCTTGCTGATAATCATAGGCGGGAACTCTTTCAGGTCGGCTTCCAGCTTCTTCACGTAGTCCGCATCACGGTTCAGCGTAAGGGCAGCAACAATAACGTTATAGTAGAGCTCTGTCAGCAGTTGCACGTCCATTGTAGGCCCCATGCAGATGCTGACGGGCGTCAGACTGTCTCCGGGCATGTAGAAGCTATTCTCGGGCGAAGAGGTGGGAGCAGTGACCAGCCATCCGTTCCCCGGCTCACGCACCATCGTGGAACGGAAGAAGTCGGCAGCGCCTTTCAGAATCGGATAAATGCGTTGCAAGTATTCCTTATCCTGCGTATAAAGATAGTGTTCCCACAGATGGGCGCAAAGCCATGCCCCTCCGGTGTTGGTTGCCCCCCAAGACGGATGCTCGCCGGGAGCTGTATAGTTCCAGACGTTTGTCATCATGTGGAGCACCCAGCCTTCGGCCTTGTCTCCGTAGAAAGTGACAGCTGTCTTTTTTCCCGAAGGCAGGAGACGCTCCACCAAAGTGGTGAGCGGCCCATAGAGTTCGGAAAGACCTGCCTGCTCCAACGGCCAGTGATTCATCTGGATATTGATGTTGGTATGATAGTCGCCGTTCCATGGAGTCTGCAACGTGTTTGCCCAAAGCCCTTGCAGGTTGGGGGGCAGACTGCCGGGACGGGTACTGCCGATGAGCAGATAGCGTCCGTAGTTATAATACAAAGCGGCCAGTCCGGGAGATTCTTTCTGCTCAAAACGGAGGATACGCTCGTTGGTGGGAAGCGCATCGTCTTCCGTGGCGGGCAAGGTAAGTGAAACACGGTCGTAAAGCGAGCGGTGAGTCGTTTCTTTTTTCATCGTCCGTTCCAGTTTCGCGTTCAGTTTGGAGAATGAAGAGCCGGAAGGCGCTACTCCATCCAGCAGCCTGTCGCAGACCGAGGCATAGCGTTCTCCGGGAAAGTCGGTACCTGCCGCTTCATAAGAGGTGGTTGCCGAAATCACCAGCCAAGCCTCCTGCCCGTTCTTCAAAGCTATTCCCCGTTCGGGGTCGATTGCCTGTTCGCCTCCTTTCGAGACAAGCCGCATGGCAACACGGAATTTCATTCCATCCTTGCCGGGCAGACCGCTGTCGAGCATCCCATTCATCAGGAGCGTATTCCCTTCGATGGTGACAGCGGCACGTTCCGGACGACTCAAACGGGCGGAGAAATTCAAAGCCTCTTTACGTCCGGCCGTCAGGTGTATCAGCATGACATCCTTGTCGCGAGAAATAAAATATTCGCGCCGATAAGCTACATCGTTCAGCGTAAAAGCTGTATAAGCCAAGGCATCACGCAGATTCAGCCCCCGGCGATAGTCCACCGGACGGACATCGGATTGTGCCGTAACGGCAGCTTCCCCTTCCGCTTTGGCGTTCAGCAAAGGGTAATCGAACTCCAAGTCGAGGTTAGCCAATATCTGGTAAGTTCCATATCTTTTGTCCGCCTCTCCTTTCTTGGGAACAAAGCTGCTGTACATCAGTTCCTGCGCCTCGCGGTTCTTCCCCTCGAACAACAACCGGCGAATGGCAGGCAGGCTCTTTGCCGCATCGGGGTTGCCGTAGTCGGCCTCCGAACCGTTCCAAAGGGAAATCTCGTTCAACACAATACGCTCGCGCCGCACCCCGCCATCCGGCATCATGCCGAGCCTGCCGTTGCCCAGCGGAAGCGTTTCTTCCCAAATGGAAGCGGGAGCCGTGTAGTAGAGCATATGGTTGTAACTATCGGTCGGAACCGATGAGAACACATACAAAGGATACGAACAGCAGAAAGCCACTGTAACCAATGAGGAGAGAAGAAGTTTTTTCATAACAGATTCTTTTTACTACATATTTTTAAAGGATATACAAACGTACTGTTTTTTTCTGATACCGCCGCATATCTGCTTTACAAATCGCAGATAGTCACTTCCACACTTCACCGCCTGTAAGCTCACACTTCATCGTCCGTAAGCCCACACTTCATTGCCCGTAAGCCCACACTTCATCGTCCGTAAGCCCACACTTTACCGCTCGTAAGCCCACACCTTAGCCTCGCTCCGCCCTCATGTTACGGCGCATAAGGTGTGCTGCTTTTCCGTCTCCTCCATCTCCATGGAGTGCACCCCAAAAGTATTATGTCCAACTTTTGGGGTGCATTTCAGAATGAGCCCGGTACAATACCGAGCTCACTACTATAGAGATTTAAATAATTAGCGTTTATTTAACGTCCAACTTTCCGGGGGGGCACTTCAATCTTCTTACTTTTTAGCCCACCATAGCGGAGTGAACACATCGTCAGGTCCTCCAAGCAATTGCACGGCCTGTTTGTAACCTTCGGGACTGCTGTTTTCCAAACCCGACGGGAATTTCAAGCGTTGCGGGAAGAACTTCGTCGTCTGCTTCATGTAGTTGGAGGCATTGAGACTGGGCATCGTACGAATGGCCTGCTCTACAGCCGGAGTCTCAAAGAAAGGCAAACCCAATCTGCGCTGATCGTTCCATGCTTCCAAGGGCAACCATGGCATTTGTGCAATGTATTTCTGCGTGATAATCTTTGTCAGATGGTCGTTCAACGCCTTGCCATACAGCGTTTCCGAAGCCACAGGATAGGTAAAGGTATAGGTCGATTCTGCTTTGGTATATCCATTCACCATCTTCATGGTTTTGGTCGCTGCCGGTTCGGCCACGTGTTCCCATTTTACGGAGGTTCCTACATTATTATAGTCCTCCGATGCCAAATAAGCGTCGGCAAAGCCACCCACACCATGATATGCGAAGCTCTCGCGTACACCCTGCTCATAAGCAGCCTTGGCGCCCATAGGAACGCTCCAGCCTTTCAGAGCCGCTTCGGCCAGCAGGAAGTAAGACTCCCAAGAGGCAAAGAAGATACGGGAATTTTCACTCTTACGATATTTCAAGACCAAATGCGGGATAGCCCAAGGCCAATAATACATCTTGTTCAATGAGCCTTTATCGCCCCACTCACCGCAAGCGGCAGTATTCCACGTAAACGTGGCATCCAATTCCACCAATCCGTCGGCATCGTCTTTATCCTTCAGCAGTTTACGTTTCACTACTTTGTGGTTCGAGTTCCATGAAGGATACTTACAATAGTTGGCATCATCAAAATTGCCGGGAATAGAGAAGAGTTTATAAGCACGCGGATCAATTACCTTATGCAGGCCATCGAACCAAAATCCCTTAGCCGGATCGTTCGTTGTCAAAGCATAATGGTTGGTGTACTGCACACCCATGTAATCGGCCGGCTTGATACGAGCCAGCAAATCATTCTTACCGGCAAGCTGTTCGTCTGATGTGATACCTCCCAGACCGACGAGCAGGTTATTCATCGTGGCCGAAAGTGGGAAGTAGTTCCATTCGCGCGTCATGACACCTGTCAGATCATCCCATCCCGGTTGTTCCTTAACCGTGAAGTTATCACCACTCTCGGAGATGTAAGCACCTTTAGCCGCATCCTCAAATTCAGCTTTGGCTTTGGCGGCATCTACTTCGGAAAGGCGCATTGCCAAGCGCATACGCATGGAGTTGGCATACTTCACCCACTTGCCGAAGTCGAATTTATAAGCGCGGTCGCACTCTTTTTCCTTGTCATCGGCTTTTACATCAGTCTTAATCTTACTTGCAGCATCTTTCAGTTCATCCAGCATAAAGTAATAGACTTCTTTGCAAGAATTAAACTTCGGGTTTTTTCCTGCGAAAGCCTCAATGGGCATAGCTCCGAAGCTGTCGGTAAACTCGCTCATCAGATATACCCGCCAGATACGGGCCACTTCTTTCATATTGGGTATCACTTGGGCTTCGTGTGAATTCAGTTCACCTTTCATCTTTTCTTCGGCCAAGTTGATAGCAAGTACAATAGGCGACATCCAACTTGCATAGTGTGAATAATAATTGCTAATCCAGTCGTCGTTGTATTCGCCAACCGGAAGACCTCCGTTTGTATTCGGGTCGACTTGGCGTGCCGCCGTCTGCCAGTTCAGCACAAAGCAACGCTCCGCCACTTCGGGATTCTGCTGAGTTCCGGTAATAGACTTATTGATGGCATACTCAATACGAACCTGTTCGATATTAGCTGCTGTTGGGTTGGTGTTTACTTCTTCAAAATCGGAACATGAAGCCAACGCAAACAGTCCGACGGGAAGCGCATATAATGGATATTTATAGTTTTTCATATTCGCAAATGTATTTAGTTTAGAATCCGAAAGTAACATTAAACAGATAAGTGCGTGAAGTAGGCGAGCTACCATACTCAAATCCTGTGGCATTGGTGCTTGTAGCATAGATAGATTCGGGGTCTATACCGTTCATGTGGCTCTTCAACATCCATACGTTGTTGCAAGAAACGCCCAATTTTAATTGTGTGAAAGGAGTTCTCTTTAATTGTTGCTTGCTGAAAGTATAAGACAATCCTAAATTACGCAAACGGATATTGGTAGCGCTATAAATATTGATTTCGCCCACACCGAGGTTTCCTCCTGCCACAGCATTCCAATATTGTTGTGTAGAGATTTCAGTGGTGTTTTTCTCATATTCTCCCTTTTCGTTTACGAATACACCATCCACCACCATTTGGGGACGCTCGCCGTTGACCACGGTCTTGTTGGACGTACCTGCCGCCTGCATCGTCTGGTGAGTACCCGAGAAGATATCGCCACCGAAACGAGAATCGATCAGGAAGTTCAACGACCATCCCTTATAATTAAAGGTGGAACTGATACCTAATAAAGCGTCCGGTTGCTGATCTCCAATTTTTTGTTTCTCGGTGGTTGCCGTAGGCAATCCGTTTTGAGTGATCAGCTTACCGTAGTAAGGCGATTTCTCATCAGTGACACGCTTCAGCACGGTTCCCCAGATTTCTCCGTAGTTTCCTCCGGCAGTGGCATATACCTGTAAGTTGTCGTAACCGCCCAAGGGATAAAGAGTGACTTCCTCATCGGCTGTCTTATAGAGTTCGATGATACGGTTTTTATTGGCAGAGAAGTTCACCATCAAATCCCAGCTGAAACCGTTCTTCAACTCTATCGGACGAGCGTTTACCATCAACTCAAAGCCCTTGTTCTCGATATTTCCGGCATTCACCTTACGTTTTTCATAACCGGAAAGGTTATCCATCGGCAAATTAATCAACTGGCGGGTAGCATTCGATTTATACCATGAGAAATCGAATCCCAAACGATTGTTGAAGAAACGTATCTCTGCTCCGAATTCCCACGACTTGATTAACTCCGAGCGTACATTGCTGTTATACAAAACCTTATCCTGAGATACAGTCGTTGTATTATCTGGTGCCTGACCGATGGAGTAAGTATTGTAAAGCTGATAAGGTTCAAGAGAGTTACCCACTTCTGCATACGAACCTCTCAGTTTTGCATAGGTAAACCATTCGGGCAACGGCTTGTCCATTTTCTCAAGCATTTCCGAGATTACCCATGATGCGGATATTGAAGGATAGAAGAACGAACGATTCTCTTTCGACAAGGTAGAAGACCAATCGTTACGGAATGTTCCGTCTATAAACAGGAAACCATTGTAGTTGATTTGAGCTGTACCATAAAGAGAGTTGATTTTCTTACGGCTGAATTCTTCGCCTACACTAACCGACTTCGTTGCATTATTTACTGTGAACAAATCGGGCACTTTCAGTTCACCCGGGCTTGTGGAAATGGCGCGATGGCGGCGCATCATCAAGTTACCTCCGAACGTAGCGCTTCCACCCCACTTCCCGAACAGATTATCCTTGCGGGCACTAAGCAGGAAACTGTAATTGTTCTCATAGAAACGTTCCTGTTTGATAGAGTAAGTGTTTTTCAATGAACTTCCTGAATATGTCTTGTTCTCATACTCTGTGAAGTACATGTCCGAACCGGCTCTCAACTCGGCGTCCAGCCATGAGGTGAAGCGATATTTCAACGAGCCGCTCAACAAGAAACGATCGCGTACATCACGGTTCAGCTTGTGCGTTTCCATCCAATAAGGATTGATTTGCTGGCTACTGCCGTACCACAACATTTTGTTGTCCGAACGCATGCCTGCCGAGAAATCGCGAATATCCATCGAGCGAGGTAACAAATACATGGCCAAGAAGTTATTGGAATTGTTCTTACCACTGATGGGACGATTTTGGGCCTCGGCGTTGATGTACTGTATCTTGGTATCAAATGTCCAACGGTCATCTTTTCCGAAAGTAGATGTGGCACGTGCCGTCAAGCCGGTACGTTTCAGTTTGGAACTCGGAATCTTGCTACTATCATCCATGCGGGTGAGCGACGTATAGATTGACGTCTTGTTATATTGCTGTGTAAACGAGAACGTCTCCGTCAGATTGATACCGGTATTAAAATAGTTGCCCACGTTGTCGAACGAACTCATACGCACCTTCTGATCGTTCCAGTTTGTGTACTCCTGTCCTTCGATTTTCGGTCCCCAACTGGAGCCGGCGTCTTTGTCGAACGTACCGTTCGAACCTTGTCCGAATGAATTCTGCATCTTGGGCGACATGAAAATGGTTTCGGCCGATACGGTTCCCGAAATCGTGACACCCAATCCTTCGGTCTTGCGTCCGGACTTGGTTGTGATGAGGATAACACCGTTACCCGCACGCGAACCATAAAGAGCGGCAGCCGAAGCACCTTTCAGCACCGACATGGAAGCAATGTCATCAGAACTGATGTCCGAAATACCGTTACCCATATCCGCCGATGGATTCCAAAAGTCATTATTCGCCGCTCCGGTGAAGTTCTCCATCGGAATACCGTCTACCACAATAAGCGGCTGGTTCAGGCCTGTCAATGAATTGTTTCCGCGCAATTGGATTTTAGAGGAACTGCCGGGGCCATTTCCCGAACGTATTATCTGCAAACCTGATACTTTTCCGGAAAGAGCGTTAGCCACATTAGTCTCACGAGCCTGCAAGATGTCGGCTCCCTTCACCTCTTGCATGGAGTAACCCAACGCTTTCTTTTCACGCTTGATGCCCAAAGCAGTCACCACCACTTCACCCAGTTGTTGCGAATCTTCTTTCAGTTGCAAACTCAAGCGTTGTTCGCCATTGTATTTCACGCTAAGAGTGGCATAACCGATGTATGACACTTCGATGACATCGCCCACCTTAACACCCGAAAGCGTAAATTCTCCGTTCACATTGGTGATGACTCCGTTCTGCGTACCTTTTACAATAACCGTTGCACCGACGACCGGACCGAGTTCATCACTCACAAGTCCTTTCACCGTACGTGTTTGCTGAACAACCAGCGCTTCACTCGCAATAGAATGACTAATTGAAGGACAAAGAATTACCCCCCCCATTAAGCAAAACAAGGAAATGGAGAGCACTTTAGATAATCTCTCTTTAATCATAGTAAAATTAGATTAGTTTAACATAAAAATACGGATACAAACATACGACAATATTCGGAGTTTATAAATATCCGATACGCCCCATGTTGTATCTGTAACAAACGTACGCAATCGTAAGGGAGTCTTTTTCTTCCTATATATACGCGGAAACAAACAACAAGTTGCAGAGAGGCAGACTCTTTCAGATAGTGTTTCTATGCAGGAGGAAATAAGAACAAATCCCGATACTTGCCCGGAGCCACTTTCATGATTTCACAAAACACGCGGGTAAAATGGAAACGGTTGGAGAAGCCCGTCTTGGCGGCTATCTCCTCGATACTCATTCCGGTATGGGTGATGAGCATACAAGCATAATCTATCCTTTTCTTCTTGACAAACTTCTGTAAAGTGACTCCCGTCTCATTCTTGAACAGACGAGAAAAGGAGTTAGTGGCCATGCAAGCCCTACTCGCCAGTAGTTCGTTGGACAGATTCTCTTCGCAATGGTCTTCAATATAACTGATGGCTTGCGCAATGCGGACATCGCCGGTGTTTGCCTTCCATTGGTTTCCCTCAACGCCCAAAAGTATCTCACAGATAAGTGCCTGAACGTTCAAAAAAGCCCCTATACCGAACGTGGATATTTGCTCACTGCTCAGGAGATAGCGTTGCATATGGTCGATTTTCGCTTCCAGACTTTCCGTCAGATCGATAGGAAAGACACCCGTCAGCGCATTATCATACGGAAATCCTAACGAGAAATGAACGAACAAATGCCCGATGGCCCCATTTGCCAGCAACTGTTCCCGCTCACTTTCCGCCAAGGCGCCGAGGTTTCCTCCACATAGGCAATTCCCCCGACGGGGAATGCTATTCCCTTCTATGCGCGAGCTGTAATCCGTATTTGGAGCGATGAGATAGACTTTATTCGTTTCCATGCGATAGGTCGTGCCCCGGTATTCGATGACACCGCCAACCCCGGTATTGTGGTAAATCCGCCAGAAAGGAAACGAAAGCGTACTGTACTCCCAATTCTTCAACCACCAATACCTGCAACAATGTATCTTGATGGAAACACGGGGAAAATACTGCACCGTAGTAGACGGATCTCCGGTAAATAATGTCTGCATAGGCCATAGTTATTAAAGTAACCATCTGCAAATATAGTAAAAAAGATTAAACCTGCAAGAAAAGGCCACATGAAAAATACACCACACACTTCCAATTCCCGAAGTCTTGCAGGAGGAAGAAAAATATTTACTTCAAAGAGAAGTAACCGTCCTGTCACAACCGGCTATATAGATGGCCCCGGCTGGAAGTATAGATGCAGCACGGTAGAGATATATTTCCAGCACGATAGAGATATATCTCTACCTAAGCCTGCCTACAGGTATCTCTTGCAGGGGATACCTCCGGACAAGCATATGGTATTAATTCTCAACAAGGAAAAGATAATGAAACAAACCACCGAAACAAATACTTTTCTCCGACCGAAGTACGTTAGTTTACTTTCACAACCGCCGCTCCTTGTTTCAGTCCATCGGCCGCAGCCGTCAGTCGTATGCTTCCGGACTGTCCGATTGAAAGCAACAATAGTTTCTTCATCACGAATAGACGTTATTAGAGTTTCACACGCTGTGCTTTTCCGTTGTATTTCACCACTGCACCTTTCGCCTTCAAGTCAAAGGCTTGCACTTTATCTTTGCCCACTTTCACCACATTGAAGATACGTTCTTCCAACATACCGGAATATTCGCCCGTGCGATCGCCGATGGTCAAAGTTCCCTCTGCATCGTTGTAAACTAATGGGATGGCAGCATATTTTCCTTTCTCATAGTTATAATTCACCCCTTCGTCTTCGTAGAGGGTAAATGCCCCGTCTTGCCCTGCATAAACAAAGAGCGTGATTTCCTCTGCCTGCTTCTCGTCGCTGTATTGCATGTCGGGGCCAAAGGGGATGATGGCTCCTGCACGTACATAGAGCGGAATGCGCTCATAAGGGGCAGCCACTGTCAGCTTCCGGCCACCTTCCACGTAGGTTCCGGTGTAGAAGTCATACCATCCGCAACCGGCGGGGAAATACATCTCGCGCGTGCGTGCTGGAAAGAGATAACGAACCTGTCAGGTTAGAATACTTTCCACTCCACACTAATTTTTCATCACATCCTTTCAGTGACTCTATGATACTTTCGGTTTTAAGAGTGTATCTTTTACGACCTACAACATTTGTCGTTGCTACAAATGAAGAATCGCTAAAATCTGCAAGAATTACATTACCTAATCCATCTTTTTTGATATGGATAAGACAAGTTTTAGCTCCTGTGTAAGGTAGAAAAGTCTCTGTCGGTAAAGCTAAAACGGCAATGCTGGCATTTAAATCTGCTACAGCTTTTCTAAAATCAAAACCTTGCCCTCCACTGAGAGTTGTACAAACATCAAAAGGAACAATAGCATAAAGTTCACCATCTTTTTTGAGATTAGTTCCCAAGAGATGAATTAAACTACTTATAGCTTCTCGTCTTTGACCGAAAGGAGGACATGTAAATATATAATCGTACTCCTTGGTAGTCATAACAATTGGAAAGGCAACGCACTCGATGTTACATTCTATCCCTACTGCGGAATTAAGAATTTCTGATATAGCCCAGTTGATAATGCTTTGCTCATAGCCTTCACACTTGCAGCCAATTAGTTTATGAGAAAATTCTCCAGTACCATTATATGGTAGATATACTTCGCTATTTGGCTTACATTCTGCTATTCTCAGACATAGGTCAACTAATCCTGATGGCGTAATTTGAGTTGCGCCATTACGAAAGAAATTCACTGAGTCTTGATCAAAGCAAGAAAGAATGACATTTCTGTATTCGTTCTTTAAAATGTCTATTTGCTCAGAAGATAATTCTTCTTTCAAATCTATGATGTAGTTATCCAATTCTTTTACGACCGAAGATTTGGCATTAGGATTAGTGGAATAAAGGCTTGCGCCCAATATTATTGATGGGCTATGGTAGAAACCTTTACTCCAAATGCTATTAGAGAATTTGTTTACTATGTTTTGAGCTTCAACAGAAAGTCTTGCGAACTGTGTCATTGTTTTGAAATTTTAGAGTTAAACTTTAATGCTGATTTCATTTGACACTGCGAAGGTCGCTACTATCTGTGCAAAGGTTCTGCATAGAAAAATATTTATTCATACATTCTGCAATTTTTTTGCTAAAAGCCTCGCGAAACCATGTAGGTGAAAGGACTTCCACATCTGGTCCAAAAGAGAAAATCTGTTGCTCCAATTCTAATGTGTGATATAACTGGAGTGAAATTATACAATCCTCTTCGCTTATAATTGTCTGTGATTTATGTATAGGTTTTGAGGTTACATATTTGAAACGCTTTGGGGAAAACTTCAATTGAAAAATTTCCAATTTTGATTCTCCCTCATATGGAACAGTTACACCAACCACATTGTCGAAATATGTATTGAAATCAATCTTTTCATTTTTTCGGAATGCACAATTACTATTTATCATACTTTGAATACGGTCAAAGGCAAGACTCTTAATCCTGTCTTCTTTTTCGTCAAGCCCGAACAGAAACCACCTTCCGTTATATTGCTTTACAAAATATGGATGTAATGTATGTAGATGATAGTTGCCATTAGCAGAAATATATTCAATATCTAACGGCTGATGGTTGATGGTCGCATCAATAATATCAGAGAGATATTCAATCCCTTTTAATTGCTCATTCTGTCCAAATGAAACAAGATTCTCTGCGTTGCCCTTCACCCCGAATCGAATTTCAAGATTAGAAATTACTTCTTCCAACCATCCGTTTGAAGGTAGACCTCTGTATTTTCCCAACATTTCTATGGTTGAACGGAGGTTCTGCACTTCTGCTACTGATAGTTCATTTTTGTAGATGGAGAAATTCGGCTCAGAATAACGATAGTAACACTTTTTGCCATCATACGGTGTGGCTTCAAGATATATGCCGTCCGGGAGCATTTTGCGAATGGCATTTAAATCTCCTCGCAATTGCCGCTCCATAATCATGGACTTGCTTCCGTTTGCATCATATAATTTATCGTTGACCTTTTCCAATAGTTCTTCGATATTGTATTTATGACGAAAATCGCTAAAACATCGGTCTAAGACCATGAACCTATATTCGGCATTCTTGTTTTTGGGCATAATGTCTTTATGTTACATCGTTAGATTGGTTGGAACTTTAATATACATAGCATCCTCTTTTGTTGAATGAAGTAAATCTCTCACATCAACATCAAGAACACCGGCAATCTGCAACAGTGTTTCCAATCCCGGTTGCGAGGTGTTTGTACACCATTTTGACACAGTTGCCGGATCCTTTTTCAGCTGTTCTGCCAGCCATTTATTAGTCCTTTTCTTCTCAACGAGAACAACTTTGATTCGGTTTATATCTTTCGTAGCTTCCATTTTGGATTATATTATTTGCTATACACTGCAAAAGTACTAAATAAAATTCAATTAGCCATTATATAAGTAAGGCTATTTGCCATAAAAATTGCGTATTACTTCAATATTATCATAAAATAGTTGTGCTAACTCAATCAAAAGGATTACCTTTGTACAATAACTAGAAGGATTGGATCTTATGGAAAATAAAAAGATATTGAACTATATTGCGCCACAGATTGTGAAATATAAAAATATTGATAATCTGTTAGAGAATAAAAGACCGCATTCTTTCTTTGATGTTGCGGAATATTTGTCAATAGAAAACATACTTGAAGAAAGCTTTGCTTGTATCGTAGGTGAACCTGGCATAGGTAAAAGCAGACTCGTTGAAGAAATAAAGAAAAGTGTTTCTGAAAAATTGTACCATTGTACCGCTTCTGAGTTTAACCCTACGGCTATTCCAACAGAAAAGGAGTATTGCATTATAGATGCTTTGGATGAAGTTGAAGGGAGCTCGTTCTATGATATACTACAAACGATAAAACAATATAAAGAAGCAAATCAGGGTATCAAGATACTATTCACGTGTCGAAAGCACTATGTGGCATCTTATGCAAAGCATTTTTCTAATTGCAGGAATTTGCGATTTGTAGAAATATGTAGATTGGACGAGAGAGAAGTAATGAATGTGGTTAATAGCAAGTGTTCTGAGAAAACAATAGAGAGTATAAACAAAAGCCCAAAATTAAGAACACTTATCACTATCCCCAGATATTTGACTTTTTTATTGGAGTGTGACGAACAAAAAGGTGGTGGCTTGAATATTGGAGAACTTTTTGAGTATATTATTGCTCGTTCAATACAGGCTGCAATAAAATCTCGTGCAGGGATTGAATACAATGAGAGTAATAAGATATTGGTGCAAAGAACATTGGAGAAAGTAGCATTCGTTATGGAGATAAGTCGAAGAGACCAAATCTCAAAAGATGACCTATACACGATTTTAGATGGCATAAAAGGCAATATGACGCAGATGCTCATTGCCAATTTTGATTTGCTGTTTTTAGAGAGTCGAATATTGAAGGATACAAATGGTATGCTATGTTTTGAAAATACAGAGCTACAAGAATATCTTGCAGCAAAGGAGTTATGTAGACAGGACAATATAGAGAGTGTACTTTATGATGTTGCTGTACATAAAGATTTGAGACATATCTATCCTAACTGGTATGATGTAATTCCTCACATATCGTATTCAGAAGATAGTGTCCAGACTTTTATTAATGTGTTTAGACTCATTGTATCATACGAATCAAATTTGGAGAACGGAGCATTCGAAAATCTATTAAAATATGTTGATCCTTCTGTCCTGTCAATTCAACAGAAAGAAGAACTGTTTTTAATAATTTTTGAACACTATCAAAGAATACCAGCATATATAATGTGGAGAGGACCGGTATCTGAATTATTACAGGAGTGCTATACATTAAATTGTGATGTTCCAATGTTGTTACCATTTGACCATCTTAATAAGATTCAATTATTCAATATTTATGTAGTTCTTGATGCAATCGTCAAAGAAGGTAAACTGAGTAAACGTGTATCGGAACATTGTGTTAATGCAGCAACAGTCTTAATGTCAAGTGATGATAACGAAAAGAAACTTGCTGCTTTGAACTTATATAGTGCGCTTAAATGTACAGTCAAACTAATACAATTATCAAAGTCATATAACGGATTCCCCCAAGGGTTAAAAGAAAAATATTGTGAAGTAACTGGTTATGGTAAAATTGTAGAGAAGAATGTTGTTGATTGTTGGTTAAATGATTGTTATGCAGGCAATCCCCATGCAATAAATGCTGTATTAAGTATAGAAGATATACCTACAATGGCTTATGCTTATAATTGCATCATAGAAAATGATAAGCTGTATGAATTTTTTAATAAAAAGGGTGCACTAGTCGTTTGTTATGAATTGTATTTAAATAAGCAATTTGATATTGTTTGGAATGGAGACACAGGTAGCAAACAACTAATTACAAGAATAATTGCAGGTCTTATATCCAATCATACTTATATTACCTTTAGTGATATATATGGAGCTATTAGGCAAATATTGCTTGAAAAGACAACAGGCGCATTGTTTATTGCATGCTTTGATAGAATATGGGATTTAGAAGATTTATTCCGACGTTTCGATACAAAGTTTGTTGATTTTGAACTTATATCGTCAATGGATATTTTGTTGAGCGAAAAGGAGATAGGAACTTGGTATATAGATAATATTCTCACCACACTCATTAACAAAATTAGAAACGATGCGGATAAAAGGACTTCCATAGCTAAGTACATAGCACGTTATGCAGACACATTTGAGCGTTGGGATAAGGAATCACAAAAATTAGAGGACGATAAAGTGAGTTTGTGCGAGCGGCACTTAATAAGAGCTTATGAAAGTCTCTTGGATACGAATCTATCAGATTATGACAAATATGATGCTGTATATGAACTATCTAATAATATTGAATTTGTACGTAAACAAGACCCCAAACCTTTAATCGATGTCATAAACAGGTTCTTTAAAGACCTTGATTTAGACAAAATTACAATAAAAAGAACTGCGCATAATTCTTTTGCTTTGAGCATGTCTTTACCTAAAATTCCTTGTTTTGTAAAGATTTTGTATCTTTTTCAAAGGGAGGATTTGTTAAATGATTATAGGCTTATTTTGGCAAAGACATTGCCAAACATTTGTGTTACAAGAAACTGTGATGCCCGCGAAATAAAAGAAATATATAAGTCTATTATTGGTGGTATTAGCAATGATGAGAAAAAACAACTTGTAGAATGGTGGACGTCAAGAGATGATGATTTTATAGAGATTAGCTCCGATGATATATGCTCCTGTATTACCGATTATGGAATTGAAGCACTGTTCTATAAACTGGAAGACTACATAGAACAATATAAAGCTAATCAAAATCTAGATTACGGCATTGCTGCTTCCAAAGCGTTGGATGTCATATCAGAATGCAAATACTGGGATATAAACAAGTACCGAGACTTGTTTGAAGTACTCGAGGATGATAGCATTACAAGCATAAAGATGCAGTGCAATGCCATAATGATTGAGGAGTTTAAGGATGCCGATGCCATAAAATGGCGGATTAGCTATTTAAGAAAGAATGTTGTAAAGTCTCTCCATAATGATACGGGGCATGCTCGTTCAATTTCATACGAGGAATCCGAAATGATAAGCTCCAAGCCATATATGTTCAGATGTTTCATGAGTATAAAAGATGATGAAACGTTGACTGACCAAATGTTGGAATTGTTCGATTTTGGATTGACTTTATGTGAGAACGCTAATACGTTGGAATACGCACGTTATCTTCTTAACCAGATATATCTTTTCTTTGAAAATGTAAATGATGTCAATTACATTTACACATTAAGAAAAAAGGTTGAAGCTCATAATGCGAAAAGTGTATGTTATCTTGCTACCAGTATTATGAATAATGCGGAAATGCTATTTCTTGTAAATGAAAAAATTACCATCGGTAGGGCTGTTAAACAATACAACAAATGTATTGAAGAATCTTATTTAAACATCCGGAATGATGGTGATTTAAGACGCTATTTTACAGAGATACACTCCGAAGTTCAAAAAGAGATACAAGATCAAGGTATATACACATTAGTACGTCCAGATGTTTTAAGTGAAGATTTTATTCAAAGGGAGTTGAAAAATACTATTGTTAACAAGTGCTGTCAAATGGGATTAGAGGCTGTTCGTGTTGACAGAGAAGTTGCACTACAAGATAATAAGCGTACAGACATTCTCATTCGATATGGCTTGTGTAATCCTATTATGATAGAATTAAAACTACTTCACAATAAAGAAATTCAGGAGGAGAAGAAACGTCGAGAATATAGAAATAAGTTTATTCAGTACACTAATGCAACGGGTGCTTGCTTGTCTGTATTTTGGGTGTTTGATGTTCATAGAGAAAGCAGCAAACATTCTGAATTTGAAAAATTAAAACAGGAGTACAAAGATTTGTCCCATACTTCAGTTTTACTGACAGATTGTAAATGTAGTAGTGGTGTTGAAACAGGATTGCCAAAACAAAATACTAAAGTTAAGAAAAACAAGAAAAGCAAGAAATGACAAAGTTTCTATTATGATTTTATAGAGTTATGGATATTAGAACAATTTATACAAGATGAAAATACTCGTGTTTATAAATGTAGGTAATACTCCTATGTCAGAAGAGACTATGGCTGCTAAGCTCTCTAAAATTTGTTTATTTCACGGAGGAATATTGGATCAATCGCTTGACAACAGAAGCGTATGGATAGTTAAGATTAAATTTAGTGACGAATTTAAGAATCACTATACTCAATCATTTTGGAAATGGTTAGGAGATAGAGTTCGTGAATTATTTGATAGGTCTGTATATGTAAGCATATATGCAGATGATTTACAACGATATCCAAAATTTCAAGAAAAACGAAGTGTTGGATATGTCGGTAGGATACAAGATACTCAATTTGATTTTTCGGGGGATGATATTAGTACTGACCCTCGATTTTGGTAATTGATAAATGGGACAATACCTGATAATATGGAATTGTCCCATTATTGATGGTTATTTTACCTTATACTCCTGTATCTCTTGTATCATTTCCTTTACATCCTCTCCAACCTGTACGAAGTTCTTGTAAAGGATACGTTCACGTTCATCTCTTGATTTGAAGATATAGAACTTGGGAAGCGGTACATAGCCGGCTTCTTCCTTTTTTATTTCTTTCATGTCGAAGTCTGTCTTGCAGTAAAACTTGGAGGTCTTGAACTCCTCGCTTTCCTGAATGTTCATGCTTCCACCGCTTCTGGTCTTCGTTTGTACGAAATCACGGGCTGTCTGACCGCATATCCATCCGGTCGGCATATCGGAGATTTTGGATGCCGGAACAAGGCTGTCCATATTCTCATTCAGGTTAATGGAGGTTTTGTCCCGGTCAATAGTCACACCTTTTTTGAGTTGCACTACCTTACCGAAGATGTCGGAAGACAGCCATTCCAAGGTCTCTTTGGAACGGGCAGAACCGCTGACCACATTGCCGACAGTGGTGATAATCTTCTGCATACCTACCTTGCCATAATCCGCTTCGAGCTGCGGAAGTTCCTGAAATCCCAACGCTACCGACACCTTGTTACTTCGTGCCGTACCGATAAGGCGGTCTATTTTGTGAAAATACAGGGTAGGCAGCTCATCCACGATGATGCTTACCGGGATATTCTTGCCTTGTCCCGTGTTCACTCGTGTAACAAGACGATTGAGAATAAGGGCGTTGAGTGCCCCGATAATGCTTTCCATTTCCGGGTCATTGGCAATCAAGAGATAAGAAGGGCTTTTCGGGTCAGACACTTTCAAGTCAAAGTCATCACCGTCCTTGTGGAATATCCAGTAACTTTCCTTGGTGGCAAGGCGTGAGGTATAGACACGTAGCGTACCAATCATACCTTCCAACTGCTCCATTGCCTTGTTCTTCAAGGCGGTCTGAAACGGACCGAGCAACGGTGCCACCTCGTTGTCGGTCTCCAATACCTCAAAAATGGTCTGGTAACTCTCATTGAGGAATGACAGGATATGTGGCATATCGGAATACTTTCCGAGCCAATAAGCCGGTTCCACTTCCTCACCTGCGGAATTGAATACACGTCCGGTGGGTATCATCCGCTTGGTCTGGTTGTCCTGTACCTTCTCTGCCGTGAGCATATTGCCGTCCTTGTCGTATGGTTCTTTGCTCCAGTTGCAGAAGAAATAGATGCAGGCGGCAAGGAAGTTGACAGCGGATGTCTGAAAGAACTGGTCACTGCCACCGCCTCCTTCTTTCTTACCTTTTTGTAAGGACTCAAGCAGGGTTTCTGCGGTTTCAGATGCGGCAGCAAGATTGTTGATGTATTTCAATTGGATAGGATTTACCCTGCGGCTGTATTCCACATCAACGAAATTGATGATGTTGAACTTGCACCCCTTGGGCAGCTTTCCGAGCTTCTGGTTTTTCTTATAATGATAGTACAATTTGGTCGCCAAAGTCGGAAACTTATAGTCGTAAACAACTAAGGCAAAACCTTTTGCTGAGTGTTGCCGGATAAACGGTTCGATAATGGAGAAAGTCTTGCCGGAACCCGGTGTACCGACTACCCATGTGCCTCTGAACGGATTGCTGATGTTCACCCAACCTTTGCGGAACTTCCCCCGGTAATAGTAGCGCATGGGGATATTGACCGAATACTTGTTCTCCTGCAACTCCCGGCATTGTTCAAAACTCTCGTTCTCAAAATTGAAACGGTCTTTCAGCAATCCCTCTTTGAGGAACTTGGAAATGTTGTCAAGGGCGATGTGAACCAGTACCACGCCGATTACTGAGGCAAGCATATAAAGCCAGATGTTTAACCGTAAAGTGTAAAGCCTTGTTTCCATCGGATATCCGAACAACCAAACAGACAATACAACCAGCCCCATACCTATTATGATAGGATAAAGAACTTGTTTCCGTGCATTGAACTCCAGTTTCTTCTTGTTCCTTGTCCCTATGCAGGTGATGCATATAAGCAGGAACGTGGCTAACTTGCTATATGCGAGATTTCCGTCATTGTAGATTACCCACCGCTTGATACGCCCGTGTATGTCGCAGAGTATGCCGCCCCAATGGTCAAGCATGGCCGGGTCAATGGCATACTCGAAGAACTCCAGCAGAATGGAGACATAGATGACCGAACGGAATATCTTGTAAAATCCTTGTAACTCTTTGCTTTCTTCCATGATTCAATATGTTGTTGGTTACTGTTTCCGACGGAACCAACGGCTGCCGACCCGGATGACATCCATCCCGAACCATACACCGTTCTCGTTCATCTTGGTTTTTATCTTTTCAAGAGTGACCGGACCTACGCCCCAGGTCTCGATAAGATGCTGTTCACTGAGCGGAATCAGGTCTCCGATATACAATATGCCGCGAGCTTCCAGACGGTCGCATACAGACGGTGTGATGCCCATGCTGAACACCGGCTTCGAGAGGTAATGAACCTCTTCCGCAGGAATGTTGCCTAAAGCAATCTCCAGTCCCTCTTTGATTTTCTTCTGATACTCAATGCGTTGTTCTATCTCGCGGAGAGCCTGCTCGCTGTACGATATTTCTGTTCGTAACCGGGCGGATTGCTCCACAAGCGTGTCGCTGCTTTCTCTTAGTTCGGCTTGGATGTTCGTCAATGATTCGATGTTCTCATCAAGTTTGCCGCGCTTCTCTTCCAGTTCTTCGGTTATCTCCTGCAATTGGGTGATACGTCTTTTCAGGAACGAAACGTGTTCGTTTTCGTCCGCTATCATTTCCAGCAGGTAATCGAATCGCTGTAATTTGTATGCAAAATCCTTTTTGACCGAAACAAGGGCTTCGGCAAGTTCTTCCATTTTCCGACGGGGCGATCTTTTTCTCGCACATCGGTACATCAGGACAAGTGCCGTTATCATCAGTAAAAGTCCTATAAGCATGATAATGTCTATTGTTTCCATATTCTCTTCGTTTTATTTGTTTAGTGTAATGATTGCACGTACCTTGTGCGCCTGTGTCTTGGGTGTTTCCTGCATCGAGCCACTTCCCATGGAATAGAGCCACGCTTTCGCCTTTTCCTGCCCGGCCACTTCCGTACTCGTCCAGTACCAGCAGTCATCGGCAGCATCGGGCAGCTCGTCGCCACCGCACATCCTGATGATGGGGTTTATCTGGCTCTTGGCATTATAGAGCATCCGCATCTGCGCCACGGATGGGATATAGGACGACTGTCCATACCGCCACAGGGCGAAGACCGTTTCTGCCATAGGCGAGGTGGTTTCTCTGGTGTCGTAGATTGCAAAAGTGTTCTCGTTGCCATCCAGTGCCGTGATGTCAGCAGATGTGCGTTGGTTTACCCCTATGCTATCTGCAAAAGCCTCCGGTGCCAAGTCCCACAGGTAAACCGCATAGCCGTTGCCTTCAATGGCTTCGTCGTGATTGACATGGAACACCACGGCAATAGGCTGTTTTTCGGATTGCTTGAAGTCTGATACCGACAACACTTTGCCGTCCGTACACAGGATATGACAGGGTTTCATTGCCGTGTCCGGGAAATCCCGGTGTGCGTCACAGGCCACGAATAACGTGACGATAGCCAACAGGCTGAATAGCCTGCAAGCGTTTATGTATAATTTCTTTTTCATTTTCCCTTAGTTTAGAGGTAATTTTATACCTAAGACAATGCCTGTGCGAAACAGGTCTTCTCCTTTTATCATCAAATCGGTTTTCACCTGGCAGAACAGCCTCCAGCCACCTCGAAGTACATAATTGTGTTCATAGCCGAGGTGGATGCCGCCCAAGAACCGGTTAGTGTCACTCCCGGCCGATGCCCCGATACGGACATTGCCATAATGGTTGCGACCACGCGCTACACAGGGCTTGTAGGCGACACCGAACCCATAGCTGCGGTAATTCTTCCAGAATGATTCCGGACAGATATGCTTGCAGGAGGCGCATTCATCCCATTTGAGATAACCATTGGCAAAAAACTCCCACGTGTGGTGGTATTTGCCCTCATGTTCGTATGAGAGGGTGAGATCCAGCCCGTTTTGATACAGGCAACCAACACCCAACGAAAGACGGTCGCTGCCCGTTTGCGCTTTACCGTTCATGGCAAATGTTATGACCGTGGCCAATACCAATAATATCTTTTTCATCATTCCTCCTCCAATAATACACGGTTAAACGAATCGGCTGAAAGCACATCCTCGTAGTCTATATTCAAATGTATGTTCCTGCCGCTTATCTGTTTCTCGGTCATTTCAATGGTCAGTACCTTGTCGTTGGGGAAGGTCATTTTCTTCAACACGATGACGTTACGGTAGCCATGACGGAATGATTTCGCCTGTTCAAGAACCAATGCCGGAGTCAATTCGACAATCTGCGCATTGGTAGCCTTGGTGACTTTCTTGTCAGCGAGTTTTACCCGGATCTCGTCAATGTCAAAACGGATGTTTGTCTTGTTCTCAATGGAGATATCAATAAAAAAGTAATCTCCGACCGCATAGATGTTGTTCAATCTCATCGTCATGCGGTGTTCCCGGCTTCTCACGTTGCGGTATTTGGCAGGAGAGTTCCATATACGCCTCGCAAACTGTGTCATATCCGCCTGTGACATACTCACGGCAGGATTGTTATAGGCGTTACGTTCCCGGAACTCGATTTCCTTGTCCGTCACGGCTTCCTGCATCCTTGTGGTATAGAGCAGCGCATACTGGGTGCGGTAGCGTTCCGTGACAATGGTGACGACGGCCAGTATCTCACCGTCCTCGTGTCCTGTCTCCTTTGGCTTCAGACGAATCGTGTTGTTTATCGGTTGGTCACCGACCACTTTGTCCGTGGAAATATCCACGAAACGTATAGGTTCGGAAGCGGTAATGACCGTGGTCACTTGCTCGTTGACGGTCAGTTGCTCCAATTCCTCGTAAGTCTGCTGGGCGAATGTAGGCAGGCTCGACAATGCCGCCGTTAGTCCGATACAGATAGTCTTGATAATCTTCATATCTATGATTCTTTGAATGGTTATTTACTTTGCATTTCTTTTTTCCTTGCTGTTGATGATATAGACAAACGTACCATATTTCAGGTTGACCTTGTTCTTCTTGATGTTCTTGCTGATGGCGTTGCTCGTCTTCTGGTAGGCATCCTGAATAGCCTGCATTCCCCATTGGGTAAGGCTGTTGCCATTACTGCCGGTATTCATGTTCATGTTGCTGTTGAACGCTCCGCTTGCCACATCTTTGGCGGTTTCCCTGAATGAACTTGACGGCACATACAGCCCCTCCAGTCCGTCGGTATCATAGAGCGAAAGGCTGACCTTGATGATTTCATCATCCACCAGTACGCTGTTAATGGTTCCCTTGACCCTCTGCGATGAAAAACCGCTCATGATGGCATAGAGATAAGAACCGCTTTTGACCACCGTCTCATTGATTTCCACATCATCCAAAAGCCGAAGCCTGACACGGCTTCCGTCCACGGCCTTGACATCCTCGTCTATAATCGCCTTGATCAGATTAGGCTCATGCTCGTTTTGGGCAATGGTGTTGAAATAGTCGGAGGTCACTTTTACTTTCTTGACCATTTCACCCGGTTCTTCGTTTTCGGAAGGAGCGTTTACCGCCCGGCTGTCTTCATTGATTGTTCCGCTTGCGGACACTCCGGTTTCCGTATGTTGTTCAAGGCTGTCTTCTGCAAGCGGTTCAACAGGTGCCACCCGTGCCTGCGCCTTTAGTCGTGCTTCGGCGAGGGCACGCTCCAGTTCTTTGAGGGCTTCCTGCTCTCTCGCTTTGGCATCGGCAGCTTCCTCTGCCTGTAAATTCTGCTGTTCCAGTTCACCCAAGAAGGCAACTTCGTCCTGGCTGTACTGCGATTCGTATTTTTCCTTGTCATCATTGGGTTCGTCTCGTTCTATGTTATCCACAGCCGTGTAGTCGGCAATCTTGCCCCACGACTTTGCCATGTTCTCATATTTGCTTCCTATGCCGTCGCCGCCCTTGATGGTGGCATCGGGCAGGTCGGGATTCAGGAACTCCGTGGTCTGGAGTGTCTTGTCGGCTATCTCTGCCTTTTCTGCATTGAAGAGGTCAAAGATGAAATAGGATGCGCCCAACAGCGGAATATACAATATGGCAGGAAGCATATATTTGGGCTGCCTGAAATTGATTTTCTCGAATATCCTTTTCATCGTTGTCTGGTTTGGGTGGGTTCAACAATGGGAGCAACCGACTCCTTGTGGCGTTCTCTGAGCAGGCTGTCCTGCATTTCTGTAGCACTTCTTATCTCCTGACCATGCCGATAAGCCTTGGTCAGCCGATAAATGTTGAAGGTGAATGTGCCGATTACGAAACCGAATACCATGACAAGGAACAGTATCTTGTTCCTGTTGGCAAAGCCCTGTATCTTGGCGGCCAGTTTGTCAAGACGTGTCGCCTGGGCGAATTTGCGACCGGCATTCACATCACGCTCGTATCTCTCTTTGTATTGTGGATCGTTCTTGTCCGGCATCTTTTCGCCGAACAGCATCCTGCGGAATCCTTTGGTGTTCATATCTGTATGTTTTAATAAGTTGCTTTCGTTTTCTGTTCGATGTCTTTATTGAGTAGGGTACGCCAATTTACGATAAGCAGTCCGTGCGGATTGTTCTCGGTTCTCGGCACTCGTTTGAGTTGCCCTGCCGTCACCAGTTCACGCATCAGGATGTTGCTTCTGCGCTCGATACGCTGCCGTCCGTAATAAGTGAACTCCATATTGCTTTTGTCAAACCGTACACTGTCGCAGTAAATGGAGAATACGGCACTCGTTCCCAAGATGTTGGAGTAAAAGCCTTTCTCTTTGAGCGTGTTGTACTGTGCAAGTCCGGTCTCGTCCACCAGGTACATCGCCTTTTCCATCGTGTATTTGATGTACTTGTCATCGGGAGGAAGCGTGAAAAAGAAGTGGTGGAACATTTCCACATGGCTCTTGGCTTCCACATCGAGGGTTTCGTCCATCGTCGTACGGTTGACCAATATCGGCACGTTGCCGTCCAGCACATAGACTTTCTTCTGCGCATCTGTCACCATTGTCCGTGCCGTCCAAATGCTGCTCACGCTGATGATGATGCAACCGACAAGGAAGAACGAGCAGATGATTCCCACTAACTTGATTTTGTTTTCCAAATTTCTGATTACCATTGTATATTTTTGATTATGAGTTTACGGTTATCGCATCATGGTGCCGATTGCACCGGTCGCTGTCATTTTCGCCTGTTGAGCCACACCTTCACCGAAGTTTCGGGTTGAGAATGCGGTATCGCCCTCCGGTATCATCCAGGCGGCCAAGTCCGGAACAAGGTTCAGGCATTTCAATGCCACGATACTTGCAGCCATAAGGTAGCCTGCCGAGAAAAAGGAGTTTTGCAGATAAGCAGCCATTGTCTGCTCACTTACCGTGATTGCCGTCAGGTTTTCCACCTGTATGCAAAGCACAATGTCGAACAGAAGCAGGACATAAAATCCGACGAAGTAGAGCATCGCACCATAAAAATGTACCGTCAGATACCTTGTCAGCCATTTGGCCCAAGCTCCTTCCCATTTGGGCAAGAGGCTGAAAGCCCATTGTATCGGTCCGAAAATCGTGAGCATTCCGAGCAGGATTTGCTGGCAGTAAATCGTAGCCCACCAGCCTATGCGAAATACAATTAAGGCTATGAGCATCACGATTTTATCTATTCCTACAACAATCCCGGAAGTAAGTGAAGTGAACCAAAGTTTGGCTGCATCCTTTTCCATATTGGTCACTTCGTCCACCCCGGTCTGTTCCATAGTGGCTTCTATCAGATTAGGGTCGGAAGTTCCGCTGTGTGCCACATCCGCCTGTGCTTGCAGGCTGGTGTACATCGTATCTCTTGCATAGATGAGTTGCTGCACCTCCTGAAATTTATCCTCTATCTGTGTGGCTTCCGCCTGGTACAGGTCATGAGTGTAAGAGCCGATACAGTTAGGGATATAGGATAGGAAATCCAGCACGCACCAGTTGCTCCCACTGTTTACCATACCCGTGTCTGCCGGAGGATACCACCAGCATAGGATAATTGAAATCGCCAATGGCTTGAACAACTTCATGATATCCAGTGGTTCGTTCTTGACCATCATCTTGTACGCCATGCCTGCTGCCATGACGATTGCAAACAAGGCCGCGAGTGCCATACACATCTGGAGAATCCACCAAAACGGGCCTTGTGAGCCTGTGAAGGTGGCATCCGTCAGGAACTCGTTGGTCTGAAAAATCACATCATCAATCTCTTCTTCAAGCAGATTGATGCCGAAATCTGAAAGTATATCTCCGCTTGCCATCTGTTTTTCCATTAAATTTTATCTGTTCACACTCTCGTTTTCATTTCCGTCTTCGTTTCCGTCGTCATTCTGCAACCCTCGCACTGCCGACCGGGATTCATTCCAGCGGCTCATGGCATTGCTGATAATGCTTCTTTTGTCTATCGAGTGGTTGTCCGTTGCCGAAAGGAGATTCTTCGTGGCATTGCGGTTGCTCAACTGGACGAGATATTTAACCAGTACATCGTTTTGCCGGGAGACATCGGCATAGATTTGCAGATACTCTTTCTTACGTTGCGCGTTGGGCATATAGGCATCCCTTGTTGCCTTGATTGCGCATTGATAGACACGGTAATAGTCATTCCACCGTTCATTTTCTTTTGGTGAGCCGCCTGTCATCGTTATGCGGTCAATGTTCTTCTGAAACTGCCGCATCTGGGATTCCACCTTGTCCTTTTCCGCAAGCCAGGCCAGATCCACTTGTCGGTCCGCGACATTCAAGGCTTCAATCTTGGCTCTGCTTGTGAGTGCGGAATCTATGGCTTCCGCTTCATCTACCTGCTGATAGGAAGCCACGCCTGCCGCCGTGCGGAATGTGAGTTTGTTCTTGACCGCTGCCGTTTTCTTGTACTTGTTGTGCAGCAACGTGTAATAAGGTTCCGGTTTGAGTGCACCGGCTCCGGTTTCCTCCACCGTGATTTGGTTCATCTTGGGCGAATCGTGGTTGTAGGTAACATATTGGGCGTTTGCCGCAATGGTTGCCACTAACAGCATCGTTGTAAAAATCCATTTCATAATTTCTCTTTTTTTTAGTTATCAATAATCCAGTTTACCTGATTGTCTCCACCGTCCGAAAGCATCGTCAATAAGTTCCCGTTTGGTCTTGGTACGATAGACTTTCTCTTTCCAGTAGCCGATACGAACCTGTATGTACCGCCAGGTCTCGAAATAGGCACGGTTCAAATGCTTCTTGATATTGTCAAGAGAACAGTTGATGCTGTTCAGCACCATCAGCAAGTCCGAAGTGGAACAAGCCGCCGCACCTGTGGCGTACAGAACCAAATCGCTCACGGATTTATATAGGCATTCTCCTTCCTGTGCTATCATCCGTATGACTCCGGCATTGATGGATAATATCAGCGTGTCCGCCAACTCTATATGTTTCCGCTTGATGACCTTCTCATTGAAATCTTCAAGCATCGCCTTGTAGTCGGATATTCTTTCGCTGACCCCTTTGTAGGTGGAATGTACATTCAATGCCGTGCGCAGGGACTGGTACATCACGTCAATCACATCGAAAGCTCTGGTGTACTTGTCCAAATCTACATTCAGTTCCTTATAACCCACCGTTTCCTTACGGCTGTACTCATGCAACAGTTTGTTGCTGTGTTCCAATGTGGAGCGAGCCAGCAAGAGGCTTCGCTGTTGCTTGTGGTCATTGATATAGGCTTCAACCGTCCCCACATCAAAACTCCATTGCGCATTTGCGGACAGGGGTGCCAGCAGCATTATCAACAATCCGAGTATATATGTCCTGCCTCTTTTCATCGCTTGCCCTCCTTAGTCTTTCTGTTTCGTGCGTTTTCCATCCAACGGTCGTGACATTCCTCCACAAGGGAAAGTCTGCGCCCCTGATCATCGTCAACGGGAGGCAGAACATCTTTCAGCACGTCAATGATACTGCGCCTGTAGTGCATCATCTTTTCCAATGATACCAAGTCGGCGTAAATCTTCGTGAGCCGGGAATCCACTTCACGGGCTATCTCCAGCCGGTCGCTTGACCAAAGCAGGTGATACATATCGTTTGTTTTCGTGTCCTCCTGCGGTGCAGTACGGGCATATTCAGTCGTTATCTTGCACTTCGGATATTCTTTCGCGATTTCCGCTATGCGGTCATTGACCAGTTTCGTCTTTTCCTTGTCGCTCATATCGGGGTCAAGTGTAATCACTTCCACCACATGGGTATCGGAATACTCCGTTGTCAAGTCCCACGATATTTGCAGGATAGCCCTGTGTATCTTGATGCCAAGGAAGTATTTGGGCTTTCGGTCGATTTTCAGTGTCGCCTTGAATGTGATGATGCCGTTGATATTCGGGATTGTGCCTTTTCGGATATAGGTGTAGCCGTTCCAGGAACCGTTGTCCTGCCAAGTGATATTGTAAGCAGTCTTGCAGTCTTGCATGATAGCCGGTATCCGGTAATAGTCATCGGTCTGCACATCGTTGTCGCTTTGGGCTTCTTCTTTTGCCTGTGCGATTTCCTCTTGCTTCTGCTGCCAAGCGGCAAGTTCAGGTTTCAACCTGTCTATCTCCGCTTTGTTCTCATTGTATTTCTGACGGAGAGAAACGGCATCCTCCACACTGGCATTGGCAATCTGTTTGATAAGCGATTCGTTTTCCTTTTCCAATGCGGATATTTGTGACTGGAGCGCGTAAACCTTGTTGTCCGCTTCCCACTGCATGGCATCGAGTTCAGACAAATCCAGTTCCTCACTTTCGGCCGTAGTCTTCATCGCGCACTCCTTGGAATGGGCGTTGAGCGTACTTCCGCATTTCCGGCACTTGTACTGGGTTGTTCCCTGCCCAAGTGTCGCACCGTCCGAACAGGTGACACTGATTGTTACCGTCTCGCATCCTTTCAGTTTCTCTTCATTGGTTGCCTGGTAATAGTTCCGGCTGTCAGAAGCGATATAATAGACATAGCCGTCTTCGTTATCGTTAAACTCAGACAGACGCGCATTAAGTTGAGCCTTGAATGTGTTCAAATCCATGGAATAGGAATCGAACACGTCTTCATAGACTATTTCCTCGTTGTTCCAGCTTTTCGTGACGTGGATTTCGTAGGCGTATGCCTTCTTGGTCTGCTTCTTTCCTTTTTTAATGATATAACTGTTCTGATAATAATTGATAGTGTAACTGAACCCGTCATTGGCATTGTTAAGCTGCTGCACCCTGTTCCTTGACCATCCGGCGTAGCGTTCCGAATTGGAAAGGGCCTGCTCCTTTTGCGATGCGTCGGGATAGAAGTTCGGATCGCTTGTCTTGAAGCGGGTCCATTCACCACCTTCAAGGATGCTCTTGTCATTTGTCGGGGGATAATAGTCGCAGAGGGAGACACTGCCACGGTCACGCCTCGCGATGTACCATCGCTGGGTGTAGTAATTCCCAGCTGTTTCGTCCAGATAATCGGTAATCCACGAAGTGAGGTTGTAGTCGCTGAACTTGAACAATCCTGCCACATTTTCTTCACCACCCACGATACCCAGTATGGTCTGTCCGGCATTGTTCTCCAGTTGCTCGAAAAGTCCGTTGTAATGCTCGTAGATGTCAATGACTTTGCTGGCTTTCCCGTTCATCAGCTCGTGAAACGAGTTCTGTTGCAGCAAGGCATTCCCGATATTGGTGATTCCCGAAGTGGCAAGACCGGCTCCCATCCGGTAAAGTTTGTCCAAATCGGCTTTCAGGTTTTCCTTGGTGAAGTTGCCCGGCACTTTGGATATGTCATCAAAGAGCCGTTGCCAGTCCACGTTGCCAATCTCGGAGAGTTTTAAGATGGAGGCGATTTCCTCATTGATTTCCAGAAAGGCGATATCGGAGAAAGACAGAGTGCTGTTGGTGACAACGCTCTCGAACTGCATACAGAGGGATTTGGTGTCATCGCACACTTTCATCAGATAACTGCACCAATGGAGTGCGGTCTGTGGAGAACGGAGCATCAGTTTGGCGACAATCCATGTCTTCGGGATAATCTTGTGCGCCACCAAGTGATAAATCCTGCGGTAGTAGTAATTTTCGGTGGCACTGCTCCAGATGCCCAAATCAGTGAGTGCCTTCCTCTCTAGGAACTTGCTGGCAAATATTCCGGCAGTGGCCACTTCCGAAGCCTTGTAGTGTTTCAGTATATTCTGCACCTGCTCGTCATAATACGCTTCTGCAACGGTTCCGGTACCGTAGGCGGCAACCATAGCGGCAACGGTTTTTGCATCGAAGTTCACGCTGTAATACTGGGCATGAACTTGTTGGGCGAAAATCGTGGCTATTGTCATTATTATGAGAGCAAATCGTTTCATTGTTGTTTTGTCTTTGGTTGATGAAGATTCAATACCTTCCCGGCAGCATTCACTTTTTGGGCAAACGGCAGGGACTTGCTTATTCCGGAAGCATCCCAGTCAGCGCAATAACGCTCGATGGCTTCCTTGTGGCTGCTTTGCAGTTCAGCCTTGTAGAGTTTCAAGGCTTCTTTCTCGGCCCGTTCCGTGGTATAGGTCATGTAACACTCATGCGGTTCCTCCACACCATACACACCGCTGGTAGTGCCACGGCGGATAAAGACCTCACGAAAGAACGAACGCCCATCTTTATTCTCCAGTCGGTTGATGGTAAAGATTTTCTTGCAGTCCACATCGGTCAGTCCGAGAATAGCCTTGATGGTATCAAAGCGTTCACGGAACTTGCTTTGGTCAAGCAACATTACCACATCGGAGTTGTTGATGATAGCCTCCTTTACAATCTCAGACCCGATGATGTCCTGAATCTCCTGTGTGACCACGCCTACTGAAGCCCAGAACTTTCGGGCGGTCTTATGTAGGCTAAGCACCCAGCGCCTTATCATATTTCTATGGTAGGTTTCCAAATGCTCGCCCCCGAACCGGACTTACACCTCTCAGCGTATCCGGCTCTCCACTAATTTCAGTCTATCTTTCCGTCATGTATCTTCTTGTGACAACTCCTGCACACGGCAATCGTCTTGCGTTTACGGGCAATCATGTGTCGTTCCCAGCTTTCCTTTCCCTGCAAGTTCTTTAGTTTCCTTACATGGTGCATAACAAGGTCGTCTGTCGCTCCACATAATTCACACTCACGGGCTTTCAGCCTTTCAACAAGGCTTGTCCGCCCCGCAGTATAAATTGTTCGTGGCATAATGTCACATTCCGATTTATAGGTGGGCTTCTTTCGTTTGAAGCCACCGTCGTAAAAGTATCTTTCCTTTACACCAGTTTTAGTCATGTGCGTTACGATAAACCTACCGTTCTTACGATATTTCTTGTTTACCTTACGTGTTCGGCACTTATATTTGCCTGCAAACGTTTTGTACATGCTGTATTCCATGATGTACTTGAAATTATTCAAGGCATGGGCGCAGTTGTTGGCTATGGAGTAGTAATTATAGAACCCCACGATTTCCCGATTATAACTATCAAGGATTTCAAGGTCGTCATTGAATATCAGTCCCGATTTACATTTCGGTTTCCATATTTCCTTTCCGTTACGGTTTGTCAGTTCCAATACTCCCCAATCGAAAAGTTTTTTACGGACTGTTTCCGTACTGACATTCAAGCAGACCCTTTTACCATAGGTTCTTCTCAATCTACCCCGTTTATCCCGTCTTTGGTCATTGGACTTTCTTACAGTGATTTCATATCCGAGAAACTTGGCCGGTCTTTCCGTGTGAGTGACAAGTGTCTTTTCATCGGACAGCTCCAATGCCAGTCTGTCAGCAAGGAAGTTTTTAATATCTTCTTTTATCTGTTGCGCATCCTGCTTGCTTCCGATAATTCCCACAAGAAAATCATCTGCATATCTTGCATATTTCATTCTTCTGTAATCGGCATCCATTTCTTCGCCGTTGGGATATTTAGCCCGTCCTTGTTCTATTGCTTTCAGTTCAAGGATTAGCTTTGTCCTTTGCCTTTCGTCTTTTACGAACTTCAATCTTCGCACAATACGTTTTCTTGCATTGCCAAAGTCCATACTTTCTCTACTGAATTTTCGTTTCTTCCCTTTGTCGAATTTGGCTGTGTATTCCTTTATATACTTATCCAGCTTGTCAAGGTATATATTAGCCAATATCGGGCTGATGATACCCCCTTGCGGTGTGCCACTGTAAGTATTGTGGAATTGCCAGTCTTCGATATATCCCGCTTTCATAAACTTGCGTATCAATCGGATGAAGCGTTCATCCGCAATACGCTCCAAGAGAATGTTTATCAATACATCATGGTTTATATTATCAAAGAAGCCTTTTATGTCTCCCTCCACAAACCATTTTGCACCATTAAACTCCTTTTGGATATGAGTTAATGCAGTATGGCAGCTTCGATTGGGACGGAAACCATGCGAGGTGTATTCAAAATTTCCCTCGTATATGGCTTCCAGTACCATTCTTACTACTTCTTGTATCAACTTGTCATTGAAAGTCGGCACGCCAAGAGGTCTTTTCTTACCGTTTTTCTTCGGTATGTACACCCTCTTTGACGGTTGGGGCTGGTACGTTTCATCTTTTAACGTATCAATCAACTTTTCAATTCGTTTCAGGCTCATGTTGTCAATGGTCTGACCGTCTGAACCTTTAGTCATGTTACCCTCTTTAGCGTAGATACGCTGATAGGCAACGTAGAACATTTCCTCATTGAACAAAATTCTGTAAAGACGTTCAAACTTATAGCTTGCATCCTTACTGTGTTCTGATAGACTGTTTAATACTCTTTCTGGACTTCTCATAATGTCTCTCACATTTTCCGTTAATTGTATTAATAATTAGCTGCTTCCCTTCGCCATGTACAAGGCGTTACCTTGCTCAAACTACTATGGAAGCTCCGTTACCACTCCGAATTTTCATAGGTCGAACCTAATAGCCTTTCGGCACTTCGGGATAGGTAATCCCCGTTTATTACATCGTAACTGTTGGCATGATAGATTGTCGGATACGACTTCCGTCCTTTACTCGCTTACTGCGGTTGTGTCGTGATAAGTTCTTGCTACCTTCATTCCTATACACTGAAGTAGTATCACGATATGGCGATTGATAGTTACCTTACGCCATAGCCTCAAGGGGGACCATTCGGACTATCGTTCAATCAATTCGGACTTTATCCTCATATCTATCTTTTCATCTCGCCATTCAGTCGCAGTTTGGTAACTAACTGACTTATGACTTTTCCGACATGCTACACTCCCTGCTCGGTTAAGTTTTCCCGAAACAGATAAGTCGGCTGATGATAGGTCATTTTCAAAGAACACTTTCCTAATCTCTTGCCAAAGAGATATTTACGATGCAACCTTTACGGGCGCACACATGAATTTGATGTATTCTGCCATAAGAGGGCTGGCTATGGCTTTCCATGCCTCCTCAATGACCAGGACTTTGCGGTTCTTCTTGATACGCATCTTTTGCAGGAACACGTCCATGATGATGAGTGTCACCAAGGGGAACAGAAGCGGGTCATCTTTTATGGAATCGATTTCAAAGACAATGAAGGTCTCGTCAAACAGCGAACTGTCCATGTTCTCGTTCAGCGTCTTGTCGTGGTTGCCACCTCGATAAAAGTCTTTCATCATATACCGGTAGGTGGAAATGTCTATCCCGGTTATACTGTTTTCATTGCAGATGTCGGGAATGCGCTGTACGGAGAACTCATAGAACGTGTTGAATGACAGTGATTCCACTTTCAGCTCCTTTCTCCTGCGTTCTATCTCGTCTATGACAGTTTCTATCCGTGCGTTCAGTTCCGTTTCACTTTCAGCGCGGTTGCCGCTTTTGTTTCGTTCGTCAATCAAAAGGCTTTTGCGCAAATCCTCCCGTTGGGGTGGGGTGAAACCATCGAAACCGTTGAAGTAGGTATCGTAATATTCGGTGATGACCTGCTCGATCAGCCTGTCTTCCGTTTTGGTGACCGTCCCTTGGCTGCCTTTCCAAATCAGCAGCACGAGATTTTTTAGGAAGCCTGTCTTTTCCACGTTCAATTCCTGCCTGTTGATGCGGAAAGGGTTCATCGTAATCGGCCACTCTTCCGTGTAGGAGATATATTTTCCACCCAAATACTCGCACAGTCCCTCGTATGAGTTACCGGTATCTACCATTACCACATCCGTCCCTTGCTCGTGAAGCTGGCGCACAACGCTGTTCATGTGGAACGACTTGCCGCTGCCACTTGGACCCAAACAGAAAAAATTACTGTTGTCGGTCAATTTCTCCGCGCCCTCTTTTCCTGTGATGTCGATAGCCACAGGCACGCCTTGCCTGTCCGTGTAATATATCTTCAAAGGAGTTTTCTCGCTATGCAGGATGCGTTCCTTGTACATCAGACAGGCTGCCGCATCACCCAAGGTAAGGAAACGGTCATAGTCGGGATTCATACCGTAACAGTTGCCCGGAAAGGAATTGACGAACAGCTCCAACTGGTTGTAGGCTCTTTTGGAAATATGGATGCCCATCCTTGAAAACTGGTTTTCCAGATGGTTGGTGCATTTGTGGAGGTCGGTGTCCGCGGACATGGCTACTACAAGATTGTAGTGCGTATAGACCAGTTGCTTGCTTTCCCTTGCCACCACCTCCTGCACACGCTTGATGTCCTCTACCGCCATCTGATTACCGGGATTGGGCATACTCGCATGGCGGTTCTTCTTTTTGTCAAGCAAGGCCAGTTCCCTCTTTTGGTTGGGAATGAATATCATCTGGTTATACACCACCGCTTCGGTATTGGGAATGCCGGACACAACGGACACCAGATCCATCGGCATACTGCTGTTGTTGACCTCCACGTTGGTATAGGGACGGATAACAGACGGCAGGCTCACGTTATCCACATCCACAAGGCTATACACCTTGCACCGTTTGTCTCCCATGGAGATACATTCGTCATCCACCTTGAAGTTAGTCATCGAGACCACCTTGTCACGGAAGTTCATGGCGAAATAACGGTCAACATATTCATTGACTTCCTGCCTGTTCAGGAATCTCACCTGTACGCCGGCATCACGCAGCTGGTCGTGAACCTTGCGTATCTTTACAAGGAAGTCTCGCCACTTCTTGCCGTCAAAAGAAAACAGACGGCTTTTTTTGACTTCCTGTGTGATAGTCAGGTAACATTCGCTGTCGGTATAAGGTCTGCCGTTGAAGTAACGGAAATAGGATGTGGAGAGAAATTCACGGTTCTCGTCGCTCTCTTCCGTAAATTTTTTCCGGATAAAAATATCCTGTTTGTGTATGGCATAGCCTTCTCCCAAAGTCTGGGCAATGGCGGTGAAAAGTTGCGTGAACTCATAGTAAGAGTCGATATTGGCGCAATATTTCTGTACCGGGTTCTCCAGTTTCAGCACGGCGGAATATTCTCCGGTCTTGGTATATATCACACCAATCCCGTCCGCTTCTTCCACGGAGAAATAGATCTCCTGAAAGATGCGTTTCCGCTTGCCGCCAGTTCCAAAGGCATAGACCGACACGGCCATGCCCACGCAAAGGGCAATGAAGACTATGAAAACATATATAATCATTCGGCTGTTTACAATTAAGGGCAGGCTGACCTATTGAAAGGCCAAGCCCACCCACGTTCAACATTCAATATATCCATTCATGGTCAAATGGTTTTCTGTTACATTTTCTTTGAGTAGGCATAGATGAACACCCCACGTTCCTGCCGTTTGCTGTGCAGTCCCTTGCGCTGCTTGAACAGAATCAGTCCCACACCGCTTGTCACGGTGACGGACAGGACAATTAGGGCAAGGACGAATCCTGCCACACAGTAGGCTATGATGAAGCCGACAATGGCGATGCCTATCGTGGCTGCCGCCCAATAGATGTAGCGACCCTGAATACCCATAAATTCAAGGGGACGTTGCAGCCCCTTGAACAATGGATAATCCGGATAGTGTTCCTCTTTCCCGTTCATGATACCTGCGGTTTAGGAGAGTCCGAAGAACAGAGGAAGTGCCTGGGCTGCCGCGATAAGGAAGATACAGGCTCCGACCACCATCATGATCTTCTTCTTGACATCCTGCTCCTCGTTGTTCATCGCGATATATACCGAGATCGCACCCACTACGGCTACCACACCGGCAATGGCGTAACAGAGTTTCACCACGATAGGAACATACTTGGCGATTTCCTCGCTCACTTGGGTCAGAGCCGCTGTTCCGGCCGAGTAGTCTCCTGCGGTAGTCTGTGCCATCAAAGCGGTCACACCGCACATTACCATCAGGCAGGTCATCTGCGTTTTCTTTGAAGTCGCGATTTTCTTTGCGAATCGTTTTACTTTTTCAAACATACTTGTCTTGTTTTAATTGAACTTTATTGATTGTTTTACACTCGTGATTTTCTAAATTCGATAGCCGAAAAATGCCGGAAAGACTATTGTCGCACCGATGATGAAAAGGCAGGCTCCGACCAGCGTGAGTATATGCTTGGTTATTCCGTCCTCGCCCGTGTTCATCTTGATATATATCTGGAATGCGGCTATGACCGCAAAACCTCCTGCAACCGCGTAAATGATATACTGGACATAGAGCATCATCGTCACCACATAGTCGTGCATGGAAGCCAGCGCGTCCGCTCCCCACGAGTAGTTCACGCCGCCGCTTTTAGCGAAGACGGAACAAGGGAGCAGCGTACACAGTGCGCTTAGTATTCTTTTGCCATTGTGTCGGGTCATAGTTCATCAATTACGTTCTTGGTGGTTACACCTCCGTCCGGATGCAATTCTCCAATGCCGTTTTGAATCATCAGCTTGTACAGCTCCGCAGAGTTATAGGGATTGGAGAAGGTGACCTGTGTCTCTTCCATGTTAGCCTTGACCTTGTTGTTCAGAGTCTCGATGACATCCTGTTTCGGCTTTTCGTCTGTGGGATTTGTTTCCTCCGACACATTCTGTGTCTCATCGATGTAGTGTGTCTCATACTCGTTGTCACCGATATTGAATCCCTTGTCGTTCTCCACCACGCTGACGCTTTCTTCCTCGTCAAAATCGCTCACGTCAAATTCTTCTTCTCCGGATTTTATCTTTTCCCCGTTTTTACCATAAAGGTCTCTTGCTATCATCACAGCGTAGTAGATGATGTATGCCACGGTCAGCGCAATGGCGAAGATGAAATATGCTTTCATATCTTATAGTCTGATTTTAGAATATGATTAAAATATGAACGCAAAGGAAGTACAATAATTTCATACTACGAAATATCCTTGCGAAAAGCGGCTGAATATTAAACATTATTCCGAGAAAATCTAAAATCATACTCAATTATCATACTTTGACGGGTTTTGTCCGGGGCAATAAACAAGAAAAGCCCTCCGTATTTGGGAGAGCCTTTCGCTGGTTGGAAGATTTCTATCAGAGGGAAGACAAAGACTAACGCCTTTTACCTCTCAGATAGTCATTCAAATCTTTGTAGTTGTAGTAACTTTCGGAGTGGTCGATTACCTTTTCCCCGTAAAGTCCGGCAATAGTTTCGACTGTTTTTCGCCCGGCAAGGTCGTTATCCAGATAGCAATGGATGGTGGTGTACCGTTCCAGTTCCACAAGACACTTTTTCAGATTACTGACTGAGTTCATCACAAGAAAATCGGTAGGGCTGTCGATGCAGACATGATAGTCTCCTTTTCTATGAAGTTCTTGGTAAGACAAGAAGTCCATAAAACCCTCGAACACGCAGACATGGTTTTGGATTATATCCTTGTTATACCTGATGACGGATATGTCTTTTCCCTTTATACATCCTTTATAATAAGGATTGCGCACCTCGTAACCGCCGGTCTTGTTTTCAAAGGCTATGGCGAAATAGTGTCTTTTGCGTAGCTCATAATGAATTTCCTTGCAATACAGCCTGCCGATATTCTCGCTGATATACCTGGAACGGAGGTAAGACAACAGGGCATGGTGGCTCAGTTCTCTTACTTCCACGTTTTCCATTTCTTCCTCGATAGGACAGGGACGGACACTCCGGCTTTGTAACTGTTGAAAAGGCACGCCAATGGCATTCTCGCTGATGCGGAGCAATACCACACTTACATTGCCAGTCCGATAAAGGTGTTTTCCCAGTTCTATGATGTCACCTCCGGCAGAAAGCCCAAAGTCGTACCATTCGTTCAAATTATCGTTGACCTTGAACGAGGGGGTACGTTCCTCTCGCAATGGGGAGAGGTACCAATACTGGCAGCCACGCGCATTGACCGGAGAATGTCCTATTATCCGCAGATATTCTACGAGCCGTATCTGTTTTGCTTCGTTGATATTCATTTTAGTATGGTTTACTTATATATACCCACAAACTAAACCATACCGGTTAGAGGTGGAATGAAGGGTTATAGGAGTAGGTACGACCGTTTTTTGTAATGGCATGGCTTTCCAACAGGAACTTACACAAGTTTACCAATGTGTTTCTTCCTCTTGAATACCCAATGCTCTCATATCCCTTTTTAAGAGCTTCAAGCAAAGATTGGTAGCCATATTCTGCGCATTCTTCAAAGGCTACTTCCAAGGCGGTTCGGTGTTGCTGCTCGGTCATATCTATATAAGAAGTCAGTCTGTCCATTTTGTTCTTTTTGAATTGGTGTTCTTTTACCAAGTGAGGGAGAGAGTCTTCTCCGATTTCAAATGCGAAAGGTGTAAATTCCCTGTCCCTTATGTGCATGGCTCTTACTTCGCTGATTTTTCCATTTTCATTGTTTTTTGATATTTGCAGGATAGTCTCGGCCTTATTGTTCAGTTCTGTTCCTATATGACCTCTGGTATTGTCATCGCCTTTGTTTAAATGTAAGACGGTGTGGATATGCAGCTCGTAATAGCTTGACCATCTCATCAGTTCATTGATTATGTCAAGGGATTCACTGGGACTGTTTATGTCATGGATCAGATCGCGGATGCCGTCAATGATTACGAGCCCGATGTTTTGCTCTTCGTGGAGTGCCCATCGTATAATATCTCTCCTTTGGTCGGGAGTGTATTCACGCAGAACCAAGAATTGGATGTTGTCATTTTCCTGGTCAGTAGGCAATCCTGCCAGTTTAAGGATTCGATGAAGCACTTTGTGGCAATGGCACTTGCTTTGTTCTGTGTCGATGTATAGGATTCTATTCTTGCAAGATGGCAGTTCTGCTTTGTACTTTAGAATCTCCTTTCCGGAAAGAGCCGATGCGACAATGGCACTGACATTGAATGTCTTTTTGCTTTTGGGTTTGCCGGTGGAAGCACTGAAATTCCCAATTGTAGCAATGGTAACGCCGTCTATTTGTACGATTTCCTGTGGAAACTCATATTTTTCGGTAACACTCAGCCGTATATATTTCAATAAAGACTTATATTTGGCTTCGTCTATCCGATAATTGTTGGGTTGTATCATATCAGGTTGCATTATTTTTTCCCTCCTTTTGTTGGTTTGTTCTTACTTTTTTGTCCCAATGTGTAAGCGATGACATTGGCTTGCCTTTCTATTTCTGCATTGGAGAAACAGGGGTTGCGCTTTATCCATCGGTTCAGGTCATCCCTGAGAATGAATATGTTTTTCCCATTCGGCTTATACACGGTAAGTTCTTTCTGCATGGTTAACTTATAGACATAGCCTTTGGACACTTGTAGATAGGCGGCTACCTCGTCTATATTGAGAAACTCTTTTGCGGCATAAGCTATCTTTTCTACATTTTCAAGATGGGATAGCAGTTCGGCCAAAGAACCGAATCGTTTCAGGTAATTTTCAACATTCAGAATTTCCTGCTGAAAATTTTCCAAGGAGTTGTTTTCGAGGAATGATTTCAATCCTTCGATACGGGAGAGTAGTAAGTCTATTTCTTTTCTATTCATAATTCTTCTTTTGTTATAGCAGCAGGTTGCCCTATTGTTTGTACTTGATTTCTCATTGCCCATTCGCAAAGTTCCTTTCTGTTGAAATATACCAATTTGCCGTTTGGCTTGTAGTGTGGTATTTGCTTGAGAGAAGTGAGTTTGTAGATATAACTCTCGGACAAACCGAGATAAGCAGAAGCTTCAGCGGTAGTCAGCACTTCCTTGACTGCCCAAATACGCTCTTTCAACTGTGCAATGTAATTCTCGATGGTCTGGATTTTATCCACTTCGTTAATCTTTTGTTCTAACGATTGGAGCCGTTCAAAAGGTTTCTCCGTTGCCATCATCGAAATCATGTTCTCCATTTTGGAGAGCATCTTATTTTCATTTGTCGTTCTTCGATGTCTCATTGATTGATGCTGTTAAATTTGACAATGGGAGGTATGCCCTCCGTGAGTAATCGATTACGGAGGGCAAAGGTAGATGAGTATATTCGCTTGATTATGTTGAGATTATTGAGTATCAACACAATTCTCAATACAACTCTCAACAATTTGTTATTCCTTTGTTATACTTCTCTGTTTTTGATTAGAGTGATATACTTGTCTATGATTGCCAGAAACTGCTTATCTATGGCGTTGGGAGTGGTGTCTTTTATCCGATTGAGGGTTGATGACATATCGTGTTGGGTCAGTAATTTCTTCCCTGAAGAACTGATGACAAGATGTTTTTGGGCAATTACCGATTGCCAGTTATAGGTTATCACATCGTGTGAAGCCAGTTTATCCAACAATAAAACCAATTTGCTGTTGTTTCTTGAAGTCACAGTCTGCAATGTGTCTGCCGCATAACAAATGGCAACATTGTCTGCATCCAAAACTTCCTTAAACAAACAGACCTCATTGGCAAGCTGCACAATGAGGTCCAGAGTATGTCTGTCAAGTAAAGGTCTGATGTTGGTATTCTGATTGGTCTGAATAGGATTCCCCGGACTGCTGTTGTCGGACTCGGTAGCGGATTCCGACAGGTCAATGGCGTAAAATTCGTTCAGAAGTTTTATGATCCCATTTTCGTCCAATAGGTCATGGTCGAAATGTTTGCGAATCAAAATTTCATGCTTTCTCAGAAGCTCTATTACCGTGTGGTAATTCTTTAGATGTTCATTCTTGCTCCAGGCATCATTCGCATCGTGAAACCGATGTGAATGGGTAAAGTCAAGCACGTATCGCCTGTAACTTTTTTGCCGTGTGGTGACTTCGTCTTTGTAAGACTTATGGGCTTGCTCAACCAACCGGAATAGCCCTTCTTTACCGGTCTGCGCAGGAGTCCATTGGAAACCTCGCATCGCTCTTTTCAAAAAGAGAGAGGTGCAAAGATAATTTCTTTGACATAAAACATTATTTTAAGTATTGTTGTTTGCCACCTTTGCGTTGATGGCATTTTTGTTTTGAGTGCTAAGATAGTTATCTGCAATGGTTTTAAGTTGAATGTCGTATGTGTCCATCAATCCTTTTTTTACTATAAAACGAAAATTACTATCCATACTTTCTCTGTTAGGTACTTTATCATTTTGCAAGCGGAAGCAGTTTACGCATTTTACCCATACATCATAGGGATTGTGTTGCTTAAAGGCCAAATGTACAAAATACATAAGTGAAGTCTGTGTTTTCATCCATACTATAGGATGTTCAAATACCGTTTCATCGAAAATACCTTTGAATGCGGTAAATGTGGTGTCGGAGGAGATATATCCACCGTCAAGTAGGGCGGAGAACATTAAATGTATCTCATCTTCGCTATTCGGACTGTAAAATACAACTTTGCTCGTATGAATGAGCCGTTCATCAGAAGTTTCTTCATTGAACGTATTTTCAATGTGGTTGAACTTATCACAGATAGTCTTTAATTTAACATCATACCTATCCAACCATCCGGCTCGCTTAATCCAACTGTAACCTGATACAAAACAAGCTTTGTGCGGAGTGTGTCCGTTTATACTGAAACAACATTCTCCTTTTATCCACAAGTCCTTCTTGTTGAATTTGTAAAATGCCTGATAGACGAAAAAGGACAACTGCCGTTGCGTTTTGATCCATTCTACCGGCTTGCGGAATGTCTTTTTATTGAAAATGCCGACAAATGTTTTCAAGCCAGTGTCAGGTGCGATGTATCCGTATTTCACTAAATCTCGATACAACACTGCTATATCTTCTTCACTCTGTGGTGTGTAGAATGTCTCTGTCTGATGCGTTGGCTCAAATTCAGTAAAGTCAACTTCCGGGTAGAGGGCTTTGGTCGTTTCGTAAAGTCCCGTATTGTATCTCGGAACACGCCAAGTGCTGAATCGCTTTCCATATTCCCTTTTCCATTGCTTTTCAAAAAGGATGTAGGTGCTGGGAAGTTTGCAGATGGTAGATACAGCATAGGCTATCACTTTCAGTTGCAGCGGTTTCGTTTGCGGCATCGGCTGATAGTGTTCATCCAAGAGACCTGCGCGTATGGCTCTTTGTAATAATGTAGCCACCTGTTCATTGGCTAAAGGCTCAATCAAATCTTTATATTCGCCTTTCACCTCCTCTTCTTGCCTTTTGCAAAGTGACAGCAACGCTTGCATATTGTTCGCATAACAGTCAATTACCTTGACGTATGCAGAATCAATTTCCAGCCTATGACTTTGTACATAGTTTACGACAGGAACGGTAAATTCGTTATTTGTTATAAGGTTTGCCAAAAGAGGAGAGGGGGCTTGTTCCATATATAGACAAATCTCTTTCGCCCATTTTCCGATATTCATCCACGAAGAGTCAAGTGCTTCAAATTCTATTTCATCATCCAGATCCAGCTGGCTTTTCATTTCGCCTACGATTCGGGTAATCTTCGTTATCTTTATAACGGTTTCTTGCCTTGTCATAAGCACTGGATTTAATCAATGTCCGGAATCAATGATACGGCATTCTGCTTGTTTTTGTCAAGCACCTTTGCATAAATTTGCGTGGTCGCCAGTTCTTTATGCCCTAATAGTTTTGATACTGTGTAGATGTCCGCGCCCAAGTCAAGCATAAGCACAGCGAAGGTATGTCTCCCGCAGTGGAAGGTCAGATTCTTATTGATATTGGCAGCCATGCTCCAACGCTGTAATTCCAATGAAGTCCAAGCTCCGTATGTAAATCCTGTAAATACGGGATCTTCCGGGTTGCCTCTTTCACCGAGGTATTTTTCTGCCTGTGAGGAAATGTCAAGATACTCTTGTCCGCCAGTCTTCTTTTGTTTGAAGACGATTCTCGTGTAATCTCCAAATTTTTGAACTTCGCTCCATGTGAGTTTCTGAATATCGCTTTTACGAAGTCCGGTCAGGCATGAAAAGAGGAAAGCTCTTTTTAGAATAGGATAGCGGCAAGGAGTAGCAGCCAACTGTTTTACCTCTTCCAAGGTCAGATAGTCACGCTTTACTTCTGCGGCTTTGAATCCCTCGATTCCACGCAAAGGATTTACAGGTATGATTCTTTCATCGTAAGCCTGGTTGATACAGGCGCGGAGCTTATTGAAATAAGAGACTTTTGAGTTTTGGGACAATCCTTGAAACACATCCCTCTCCCTACGTGGACCGGTACGCTTGTGAGTGTCTTTTTCCACATTGTTCAAAAAATCCTTGAAGCCGTTTATAAACTCCGGAGT